>Ga0209023_10000589_pt1 | contig 54284 bp, 47 predicted proteins | sample LakOneMetagenome_FD_187468 | JGI IMG/M metagenome (GOLD analysis project Ga0209023, IMG submission 187468) | Freshwater and sediment microbial communities from Lake Erie, Canada (SPAdes) (version 2) | ecosystem: Environmental > Aquatic > Freshwater > Lentic | place: Lake Erie, Canada... | reverse complement strand
GCCGTAGCGCGGCTCGCCGACGATAAAGCCGATGCGACGGTGGCCCAGGCTGGCCAGATGCTGGGTCATCTCGCGCGCGGCGGCGAAGTCATCCATGTGCACGCGGGGGCCGACGCCATCGGGCCGTTCGGGACCGAGGCGCACATAGGGCGTACCGGCCTTGTCGAGCAGTTCCAGGACGGTTTCGTTGTCGCAACTGGGCGGCGTCAGGATGACGCCGTCCGGCTTGAGAGCCGCCAGCAGGGCGGCGACTTCCTGCCGGACGCGCGGCGCATCGTGGTCGATCAGCTCGATCAGCAGGTGGTAGCCGGCGTCGCGGCATTGAAGTGTCGCGCCCAACTGGATGCGGCTGAGATAATCGGCGCCACGCTCGCTGCGCCAGTGGTCGATGGTCAGGGCGGCGTCCACGAACACCGCGATCACGAACGATCGTGACCCGGCCAGACTGCGCGCCGAGAGGTTCGGGCTGTAGTCCAGGGCCGTGGCCGCTTCGAGGACGCGATCGCGCATCGCCGGCCGGACATTCGGCTCGTTGTTCATGACCCGGGAAACGGTCTTGATGGAGACGCCAGCCAGCGCGGCGACGTCATAGATCGTCACCGAGGCCATTGAACCGCCAAGTGCTGTCGCGTGAGACTCAAACCCATGACCGCAGCCTAGAGCATTTATCGTGGCCCTAGCGACGCTTGCGGTGAGAAAAATTCACGCGGGTTCAAGGGTATCGGCGAATGCCGCGCGGGCGGCCTTGTATCGGCCGACCCGGAAGGCCAGTCTGACCCGGACGCGGCGCAGACCGCGCGAGGGGAGCGCTCATGTCGCCAAGCGACGAAGCCCGGCCGGCCACGCCGGTCAGGACCAGTTTCATCGCCGCCTATACCCTGGCGCAGATCGGCGCCTTCGTCAGCTTCATGCCTCTGTTGCAGGTGCTGCTGCCCCTTAAGGCCGAGGCGATCGATCCCGCCAACAAGGCGCTGTTGCTCAGTCAGGTGGCGTTCTACGGCGCCCTGGTGGCCAGTGTCGCCAACCTGCTGGCCGGGGCGATCAGCGACCGCACCACCTCGCGCTTTGGCCGGCGGCGGCCCTGGATGGTGGTCGGCTCGCTGGGCGCGGCCGGGGCCTACATGCTGATCATGTCGGCCAAGACACCGATGGCGCTGATCGGCGGCATCATTCTGTTTCAGCTGACGTTCAACCTGATGTTTTCGGCCCTGGTCGCGGTTTTGCCCGACCGGGTGCCAGATGCCCAAAAAGGCCGCGTGGCCGCGTTTCTCAGCCTGGGCAATCCGATCGGCACCATGGCCGGAGCGGTGCTGATCGGCGGCCTGCTGGTCACCGAGGTCACGCGATACGTGGCCATTGCCCTGGTGCTGTTGATTACGCTCGCGCCCTTTGTGCTAAAGCTCGACGACAAGCCGCTGGCGCGGGATGCGCGTCCGCCCTTTCGACTAAGGGATTTCCTGGCGGGCCTCTGGGTCAATCCCCGCAAGCATCCGGACTTTGCCTTCGCCTGGCTGGGCCGGTTCATGGTGCTCGTCGCCCTGAGCCTGGTTCAGTCCTACATGCTGTATTTCCTGCAGGATGTTCTGGGCTATTCGCGCCTCTTCCCCGGGCACAAGGCCGAGGAGGGCCTGGCGATCCTGACCACGGTCTCGACGGTGTCCAACATCGCCCTGGCCCTGATCGGCGGCATGCTTTCCGACAGGCTTCGGCGTCGCAAGCTGTTCGCCGCCGGCGCGGCCATGACCATCGCGCTGGCCATGCTGATCTTCTCGCTGACGCCGAGTTGGCCGATCATGATCGCGACCTATGTCCTGCTGGGTTGCGGCGCGGGCTGCTTCTACGCTGTCGACATTGCTCTGGTGACTCAGGTGCTGCCCTCGCAGCGCGACGCCGGCAAGGATCTTGGGGTGCTGAACCTCGCCAACACCTTGCCCCAGGCCCTGGCGCCGGCCCTGGCCTTCTGGTCGCTGGGCCCCTCCCATCTGAACTTCCAGGCCTTCTTCATGGTCGCCGCCGCGCTCGCCATGGCTGGCGGTCTGGCCATCCTGCCGATACGAGGCGTGCGGTAAGCTTCCGGGAAGACCGCCGTGCCGCAGTTCATCACCGTCACCGATCCCGACGACCCGCGTGTCGCGGCCTATCGCGACATCCGCGAGCGCGACCTGGTCGGCCGCCAGGGCCTGTTCATCGCCGAGGGCGAGACGGTGCTGCGGGCCTTCGTCCGCGACGCGCCCGAGCGCGTGATGTCGCTGCTGATCGATCCCAAGCGCCGGGACAAGCTGGGCGAGGTGTTCGCCGGACTGCCCGACGACACGCCGGTCTATCTGGTCGAGCAGGCCGTGCTCGACGCCGTCGCGGGTTTTCATCTGCATCGCGGCGTGCTGGCCGTCGGTCGCAAGCCCGAGCCGATTCCGGCCGACAGCCTGCTGGCGTCGCTGAAGGGCAGGGCGGTGGTGCTGGTGCTGTGCGGCATCGCCAATCACGACAATATCGGCGGCATCTATCGCAACGCTGCGGCCTTTGGCGTCGATGGCGTGATCCTCGACAGCGACTGCTGCGATCCGCTGTATCGCAAGGCCATCCGGGTTTCGGTCGGGGCGACGCTTAGCGTGCCCACCGCCTGGCTGGCGCGGGACGAGGACGCCGCCGGCCTGCTGGAGCGCCACGGCTTCGAGGCCCTGGCCCTGTCGCCGTCGGCCACCGAGATCCTGGCGAGGCTGAAGCCGCCGGAGCGCTCGGCGGTGCTTCTCGGCGCCGAAGGACCCGGTCTGTCGGCCGCCCTGATGGCCCGGGCCAGGCCCATCGGCATCCCGATGGCGGGCGGCTTCGACTCCCTGAACGTGGCCACAACCAGCGGCGTCGTGCTGCATCACCTGCGGTTCGCTGAACGCTAGGAAACCGGTTTCCTGAATCGAGGGCAGGGCTCTAGGGTTCGCGGCGAAACGTCAGTCAGTTCGCCGGAAGGTTTCGTCCATGCTCAATCGTCGCGGCGCGCTGGCTAGTTTCGTCACCGGTTTGCTGGCCTCGGGCCTGGCGCGCGGGGCGAAAGCGGAGACCCTGCCCATGGCGGACCCGACCGAGATCATCGAACTGTGGCCCGCAGGTCCGCCCGGGGCCGACAAGGTCACGGCCGTCGAGGCCATCATCGAGCGTGGCGATCCCAAGGGCCTGCGCGACCGCGCCCTGACCCACACGCGCAAACCGATCCTCGTCGTGTTCCGCCCCAAGACCCCCAACGGCGCGGCGGTCATGCTGGCCCCCGGCGGCGGCTATGAGCGGGTGGTGCTGGACAAGGAAGGCTATGAGACCGCCCGCTGGCTGGCCGACCGGGGCTACACCTGTTTCGTCCTGTTCTATCGCCTGCCGGGCGACGGCTGGAGCGCGGGTCCCGATACGCCGCTGCAGGACGCCCAGCGCGGCCTGCGTCTGGTGAGGTCCCGCGCCGCCGCTATGGGTTTCAGTCCCGATCGGGTCGCCATCATGGGCTTCTCGGCCGGGGGGCATGTCGCCGCCAGCCTGACCACGCGGTTCGCCGCCAAGGTCTATGACGCCGTTGACGCAGCCGACACGTTGTCAGCCAAGCCCGACCTGTCCGCCCTGATCTATCCGGTGATCACCATGGACCCGGCGGCGGTGCATTCAGGCTCGCGCAAGCAACTGCTGGGACCTAGCCCCACGCCAGAGCAGATCGCGCTCTATTCGCCCGAGCGACAGGTCGGCCCGGACCTGCCGCCAGTGTTCCTGCTGCACGCGGCCGACGACAAGTCGGTGCCGGTCGAAAACTCGCTGATGATGTTTTCGGCGCTGAAGGCCAGGGCCATCCCGACCGAGATGCACGTCTTCGAGGAAGGCGGCCATGGCTTTGGCCTGCGCTTCGTCGCCGGCAAGCCGGTCGCCGCCTGGCCGGGCCTGTTCGAGACCTTCGCAAAGCGGCACGGGCTTTAGTCGCAGTTTCTGCGCGCCCAGGCCGCCCGTTCCGCCTCAATATGCCTTTGCCAACGCACCTTGAGCTGTCCCGGCCGCTGGCCGTGGCGGTCCTCAAGGAATTCGGCGTCGACCACCCGGTCGGTGCGGAAGGTGCGGAAGTCCTGGCGCAGCTCGCACCAGCCGATCAGCATGCGGACGGTTTCGCGATAACCCACGGTGACCGGCCAGATCACGCGCTGGCTGACCGCGCCCTGCTCGTCGCGATAGTCCAGGCGGATCTTGCGGCCAGCGTGGATCCAGGCTCTCGCCTGGGCGATGTCCAGACCGTCGGGCGCCGCGTTCCAGGCCGGCGATGCGCCGGTGGCAGGCTCCAGCACATAGGGCCGCAAGCGCTCGGGCACGGCGGCGGCGATCTTGCTGACCAGGTCGCGGGCGGCCTTGGCCAGCACGGGATCGCCCCGTCCGATCACCCACTGGGCGCCCAGCACGGCGGCTTCGATCTCGTCGGGGGTCAGCATCAGCGGCGGCATGTCGAAGCCCGCTTCCAGCACGTAGCCGACGCCGGCTTCGCCTCTGATCGGGGCCCGCTGCCCGACCAGGGCGGCGATGTCGCGATAGACGCTGCGCTTGGAGGTTTCGAGTTCGACAGCGATCGCGTCGGCGGTGACCGGCGAATGGCTGCGGCGCAGGATCTGGATGATCTGGAATAGGCGTTCGGCGCGTCTCATGAGGACACCATGGCAGAGCTATGCTGACAGCATGCTGGCAGTAGGGTGGCGGTAGCAAGCCTGCATCGAACGCTGCTGGACGGAGATGCGAGATGATCACCCTGTACGCCACGGGCGCGGGCTTTGGCCTGCCGGAACTGAGCCCGTACGTCACCAAGACCGAGATCCAGCTGATGATGGCGGGCCTGGACTATCGCAAGGAGCCCGGCAGCCGCGAAACCGCCCCCAAGGGCCAGCTGCCGTGGATCGACGACGACGGCCAGAGGATCGGCGACTCCACCTTCATCCGCGCCCACATCGAGCGGAAGTACGACATCGATCTGGACGCCGGCCTATCGGCTCGCGACCGCGCCGAGGCCTGGGCCATCGAGCGGATGATCGAGAACCACCTGGGCTGGACGTCGGGCTATTTCCGCTTCCTGGACCCGGCCAACTTCGCCAAGGGCCCCGCCCACTGGTTTGACGGCGCGCCCGAGGAGATGCGCGAGACCCTGCGCAAGGGTCTGCTGGACGCTGTCTCGGCCAACATCCGCGCCGTGGGTGTGGGCCGGCATAGCCCGGACGAGATCCTCTGGCTGGGCACGCTGTCGCTGCGGGCCCTGGACGAGATCCTGGGCGAGAAGGCCTTCCTGATGGCTGACCACCCGACCGGTGTCGACGCCATCACGTTCGGGGTGCTGGCGGGGATCCTGACCTCGTTCTTCGACTCGCCCCTGCGTCGCGAGGCCGATCGTCACGACAACCTCGTGGCCTATGTCGACCGGATGATGGACCGCTTCTATCCGGCCCACCCCTGGCGTCTGCGCGAGGCGGCCTAGACTGTCCGCGCCACGCAGCGAAAGCCGATATGGCCGGTGGTGGTGTCGATCGGTTGCGGGTGACGCGCCGCCGGTCGATAGCGCCGGCAGTAGTTCTCCGCGCATAGATGCGAGCCGCCCTTCAGCACCCGGCGCGGGATGACCGGACCAGGCTGCGTCCGGTCATGGCTGGCGTCGCGGGCCGCACCGCGCGGATTGCGGGGCGCGCAGCAGGGCTTGGTGGGGTTGCCCTCATGGCGGTCGGCCCACCAGTCGGATGTCCATTCCCAGACATTGCCGATCATGTCGTAGAGGCCGTAGCCATTGGCGGGGAAGGATCGCACTGGCGACGTGCGTTCATAGCCGTCGGTCAGCAGGTTCTCGCCCGGAAACGCGCCCTGCCAGTAGTTGGCCAGCATGAAGCCGCCCGGCGCCAGCTCCTGGCCCCAGGCATAGGCCGCGCCCTCCAGACCGCCCCGCGCGGCATATTCCCACTCGGCCTCGGTGGGCAGGGCCTTGCCGGCCCAGGCGGCATAGGCTGCGGCGTCGTCATAGCTGACATGGATGACCGGATGGTCCTCGATCCCGGCGATGGAGCTGCCCTCGCCGAAGGGCTGGTTCCAGCGGGCGTCGAGGATCAGTCGCCACCATTCTCCGCCGCCGGCGCGCGGATCGACCAGGCGGTCTGGCCGCACGAACACCGCCGAGGCCGGGTGGGCGAAGGCCGGATCCATGCCGGGATAGAGTTTCGGATCGGGCGGGGTCTCGGCCAGGGTTACGTGGCCCGTCGCCGCCGCGAACCGCGCGAACTGGGCGTTGGTGACCGGCGTCTCATCGATCCAGAACGGATCGACGGCCACGGGATGGGCCGGGGCCTCTTCCGGATAGTGTTCGTCCGAACCCATCTGGAAGACGCCGCCGGGCAGGGCGATCATGCCGTCGAAGGAAGCCTGGCTCATTGCCACTGTTGTAGGTCGCGGCGGGGGATCTTGTCACGCCCCGTGCCAGTAGTGCGGGTTTCTACCGACAGACCCCGTCCAGCGCCGCCAGATCCAGCGACAGTGGCGGAACGGGCAGGCCCCTGGCCGCCATGGCGCTCTCAAGGGTGACGGGCGCAGCCGCGGGCGCGGCGGCCAGATCCGCCGCATAGAACGGATGCGCCTGCGCCTCTTCCAGCGAGACGAAGGTCACGCCCAGCGAGCGGTACAGCGCCAGCAGGCGCGGGGCCATGCGGGCGTCGAACGCGCCCAGGTGCATCAGCAGCACGTAGGGGATGTCCGCGCCGTACAGCGTCGAAGACAGGCTCCGCGAATGGGCCAAACTCAATTCGGCGGCCTTGAGGTAGCCGGTCTCCAGGTCCGCGATGGCCTTCTGGTTGCCCTTGGCCAGGCAGCGGGCATAGGGCTCATTCCAGGCGTAGTCGCCAAAGCTCATGGTCACACTGGCGATGTGATAGCCGCGCGCTTTCAGCAGTTCCCGAACGGCGGCGCGCTTCTCGGGCGTGTCGCCCTCGCTGAGGAAGGGGAAGCGGAACCATCGCCACGCCGAGCCGGCGGCAAGGCTCTTTAGCAGGGGCTCGTTGCGAGTCAGTTCGGCTTCGAAGGTGGCGACGTCGATCTGGGCCAGGTTCAGATGCGCCCAGCCGTGGTTGCCCAGCGGCTGGCCGGCGTCGCGCCAGATCTTCAGGACCTCGGCCGAGTCCGGTTCTCGCTCGGTCTGGACGCCGTTGATGAAGCCATAGACCGGGGCGGTCTTGGCCTCCTTCAGGGCGGCGAGGAAGTCCTTGGCGATGCCCACGCGGGTCTGGCCGTTTGGCAGGGCGCTGTGAGCCGGCAGGTCATCGACCGTGATCGCCATCCTGATCTCGGCCGCGCTCGCGGCGGTGGGCAGGGCGATCAGGGCGGCGGCGAGCAGAGCGCGGATCATCGGCTGAACAGCTCCAGCGGGATCGACTGGGCCATGAAGCGATAACCGTCCATCGAGGGATGCAGACCGTCGCCGGAATCATAGGCCGGCGCCAGACGGTTGGGATTGGCCGGGTCGCGCATGATCGCATCCATGTCGACGACGGCGTCGAAGTTTCCGGGCGCGCGGATCCAGGCGTTGATCGCCGCGCGGTCCTGCTCGTTCAGGGCGTCGGGATGATAATAGGCCGACGTTCCATAGGGCATGATCGTGGAGCCGATGGCCTTGATTCCCCGGGCGCGGGCCTTGTGGACCATCTGGGCGTATGCGGTGGTGACCTCGGCGACCAGCGCCGCGTGGCTGTCTGCCCCGACCGGCTGGTCGCGGGTCAGCACGCCCAGATCGTTGACCCCTTCCAGGATCAGCACGTGGGTCACACCGCTCTGCATCAGCACGTCGCGATCGAAGCGGGCGGCGGCGTTGGGACCCAGACCGTCCAGCAGGACGCGGTTACCGCCGATGCCCAGGTTCAGCACGCCCAGCTTGCGGGTCTTGGGATTGGCCTGCAGCCTTGCCGCGAAGGCGTCCGGCCAGCGCAGGTTGGTGTTGGGTTTGACGCCATAGCCGTCAGTGATCGAGTCGCCGATCAGGGCGATCGCGCCGGCGCCCTTGTCGGCCTCGACCTCGACGCCCGACAGCTGGAACCAGTGGTCGGTCTTCAGGGCGTCCGGCAGATCGGCGGCTGACGTTTTGTCACCCTTGACGACATAGGAGGTCGCCCGCGAGCCGGGGTGGCTGGTCTGCACGACCGGCGCCTTGTCGATGTGGAGCGTGACCGCCAGGTCCGACAGTGGCGCGGCCTTTAAAGCGATGGGGTCGGACAGATACTCCGCGCCCGGCGGCACGGTGACCTCGGCCCGGCCGGCGAAGGTCACGGCGCGATCCGTAGCCGGGTCGATGGCCGGCGCGTCGTTCGACAGCGGACGGGCCACACGGGCGGCGGTCACGCGCAGGGGCGTCGTGCCAAACGCGTTGGAGATCCGCACGCGCAGGCGATCTCCACCCGCAGTCAGGCGCACGATCTGGCGCAGCGTGGCGTCGTTCAGAGCGTCGGCGGGGAGGGCGTTGCGCTCTTCCGGAACCTGCTGGGCGCTGGCCCAGCTTCCGATCCAACGGCCTTCAGCATGGGCGCCGGCGGAAATGCCCAGCGTCAGGGCCAGAGCGGCTGCCAGGCCGAGTGCCCGGCGGGTGATCAGGGTCATGATGGCTCCGTCACGGTCGGGTCGGGGCGATAGTCGCGCTCGCGATAGTCGAACCAGTCAAAGTCGGCCGGCTTGATCGCGCCCGACATGTCCTGGCAGGCCATCCCGACGAAGGCGCCGGTGAAGTTGGGCGCGCCGGGGCTGGTGGCTTCGTCCGACAGGATGCTGGCGTCGAAGGTCTGGGGCAGCCAGGTCCAGTCACGACCATCCAGGCTCCAGGCGAAGCGCAGGCGCTCATAGTCGACCTCGACCCGCAGGTGAATTGGTCCTGCCGGCAGCGGAACGGGGTCGGTAAAGGCGTCGGCCTGGGCCGCATCCGGCAGGGCCGACATCACCCGCAGATGGCGGCCGTGCTCCTCGTCATGGGTGAGGTGCAGATAGTGGAACTTTGAGCCGCCATAGTAGCAGACCAGCCCCGCCGCCTGCTGGAAGTGGGCGGGTTCGAAATCCATCAGGGTCGAGGCGCTGTAGCAAAAGGCCTGCTGCCGACGGGCGACCAGGGCCTGGCGGAATTGTCCGCCAATACTCTCGCGCCCATGCAGCCTTAGCCAGCCGGGGCGGGCGGTGAGGCTGAACAGCTCCTCGGGATAGGGTGAGCGCAACCACTGGAAGTCGATGGGCAGGTCGGGGCTGTCGAAGTCGGCCCGCGCGGGCGTCGCTGGGAACGGATGCGGCGCCAGATCGGGTGCTGGGACCGAGAGGCTCGGCATGCCCTGGCCATCGACGGTGCGCAGCCAGCCGTCCTCGCCCCAGACCATCGGCTGGATCGCCGTCTCGCGACCCATCACGCAGCGACCCCGATTGGGCAGGGGGCGGCCGCACAGGTAGACGGCCCAGGTCTGGCCGTCGGGCGTCTCGACCAGATCGGCGTGACCGGCCCGTTGCAGTGGGGCGTCCGGCCGGGTGCGTGAGCTGAGGATGTAGGTGTCGGGGTGCAGGTCGTACGGGCCTTCCAGATAGCGCGAGCGGGCCATGGTCACCGCGTGGTTCCAGCCCGTGCCGCCCTCGGCGGTGATCAGATAGTACCAGCCATTGCGCTTGTAGATGTGCGGCGCCTCGGTCAGGCCCAGGGGCGTGCCTTCGAAGATCACCTGACGCTCGCCGGTCAGGGCGCGCGCGTTGTGGGAATATTCCTGCAGCACGATGCCGGCGAAGCGGTTGCGGCCGGGGCGGTGGTCCCACAGCATATTGACCAGCCACTTGCGGCCGTCGTCGTCGTGGAACAGCGACGGATCAAAGCCGCTGCTGTTGAGGAACACCGGGTCGGACCAGTCGCCGTCGATGGTCTCGCAGGTGACCAGATAGTTGTGGAAATCCCGCAGGCTGGCGCCCGACGCCCCGCCGACCGTGGTGCGGCCATAGCGCTTCACGTCGGTGTAGATCAGGTGGAACAGCCCATCGGCATAGGTCAGGCACGGGGCCCAGACACCGCAGGAATCCGGCGCGCCCAGCATGTTCAGCTGGCTGGGCCGGTTCAGCGGCCGGGCGATCAGCCGCCAGTTCACCAGGTCGCGCGAGTGGTGGATCTGGACGCCGGGGAACCATTCGAAGGTCGATGTGGCGATGTAATAGTCCTCGCCCACCCGCACGATGGAGGGATCGGGGTTGAAGCCCGGCAGGATCGGATTGCGGATCATCGTCTAGACCGAAATAGGCGGAGCGGCGGCGGGCGTCGGGGCCGGGCGGTCGCGGACCAGGGTCCACAGCAGCACGGCGCCCAGCAGGTCGAGCACGCCCAGGGCGATGAAGAACGGATCATAGCCGACCGTGGCGACCAGTCCGCCGATCATCAGCGAAAAGATCAGCACGCCCAGATTGCCCATGGTCCCGGCCATGCCGGCCACGGTGGCGACCTCGTTGCGCTTGAACAGGTCCGACGACAGGGTGATCACGGTCACCGACAGGGTCTGGTGGGCGAAACCGCCCAGGCACAGCAGGGCGATGGCAGCATAGGGGCTCTCGACCATGCCGACGAAGGCCATACCGGTCATCATCAGCGCCCCGACCGTGAAGGCCCAGCGTCGGGCATTGATCAGGCTGACGCCGCGCTTCTGCAGGAAGGTGGCGACCGTCGGGCCGAACAGGCAACCCAGGTCGGCGGCCACGAACGGCAGCCAGGCGAACATCGCGATCTGCTTGAGATCGAAGCCCCGAACGCTGGTCAGATACAGCGGCACCCAGAAGGCCAGGGTGCCCCAGGTCGGATCGGCCAGGAAGCGGGGCAGGGCGATGCCCCAGAAATTGCGCTGGCGCAGCACCTTGAAGATCGAAGGCTTGGCGCCGTCGCTGGTCAGATGGGTTTCCTGGCCGGCGGCGATGTAGTCGCGCTCTGCGTCCGACAGGGCCGGATGCTTGTCGGGCGACTGGTAGAACTTCAGCCACAGCGCCACCCAGACCAGCCCCAGCGCCCCGGCGATCACGAACGCCGCGCGCCAGTTCCACGAGATGATCGCCCAGGCGACCAGCGGCGGCGCCAGCATCGAACCGAACGAGGCGCCGATATTGTAGACGCCGCCGGCATGGCCGCGCTCCTTGGCCGGGAACCATTCTGACACCGCCTTCATTCCGGCCGGGTTGGCCGAGCCTTCAGCCAGGCCCAGAAGGCCGCGCAGAGCCGCCAGCATCGGCCAGTTCGAGGCCAGGCCATGGGCCATGGTGATCAGCGACCAGGCCGTGGCGAAGATTGCGAAGCCGGTCTTCAGCCCGATGACATCCAGCACATAGCCGCAGACCGGCTGCATCATCACGCCCAGCTGGAAGGCGCCAGTGATCCAGCCGTACTGCTTTTCGGTGATGTCGAGGTCGGCCAGAACCGTGGGCGCGGCGACGCCGAGGGTGGAGCGGGTGAGGTAGTTGATCACCGCGCCCAGCATGATCAGGCCGATCATCCACCAGCGCAGGGCCTTGATCGTGCGTGCGGTCATTGGGTGGCGGTCTCCCCGGATCGGATGGTTTTCGTTGACGTTACCGGTCCCATCTCGACGCGCGCAAGGTGGCGCGTGGTCGTAGTACTGTCTAGGTCAGACCATAAAAAACAGAGGTCAGATCACTTTGGCCGGGTCAGTCGCCACGTCATCCGGTCAGTCGATCGCGGAACGAAGGCCTCGTCCTCGTCGTTGCCAGACCAAGCGAATGGAGAACACGATGACCGACACCACCGAAATCGAAGCCAAGTTCTGGAAAGCTCTGCGATCCGACATGACCGTGATGCTGGGCCTCGCCGGCGTTGACGAAGGTCACGGCCAGCCGATGACCGCCCAGTTCGCCGACAAGGACGATCGCGGCCCGATCTGGTTTTTTAGCGCGCGTGACACCGATCTGGTCAAGTCGCTGCATCAGAGCCATCGCGGCGTCTTCAATTTCGCCTCGAAGGGCCACGACCTGTTCGCCGCCGTGCACGGCGAACTGACGCCGGACAACGACCGCGCGATGATCGACAAGCTGTGGAACCCCTTCGTGGCGGCCTGGTACCAGGGCGGCAAGGATGATCCCAACCTGCAGCTTCTGCGCTTCGACACCGAACGCGCCCAGATCTGGCTAAACGGCTCCAGCCTGCTGGCCGGCGTCAAGATGCTGCTCGGGGTCGATCCCAAGAAGGACTACAGCGACAAGGTCGCCGAAGTGGCTCTGAAGTAGAAAAGGCTGGCCGCGCCGTCACCGGCGCGGCCAAGACCTCAGCCCAGGGTGCGCTTATAGAGCGCCAACAGCTCGGCCCAGGCCTTTTCGGCGGCGGGCTCGTCATAGACCTGGCTGCCCTTGACGGTCCAACCGTGGGCCGCGCCGGCATAGACCTCGATCTTGTTGGGCCGCTTGGCCGCGTCGAGGGCGACCTTCAGTTTTTCCTTGTCGGCCGGATCCTTCTTGTCGTCATTGTCGGCGACGCAGATCAGGTACTCGGCCTTGCTGACCGGCAGGGTCAGGTGCGGGCTGGTCGGGGCGTCGGTGACCAGACCGCCGCCATGGAAGCTGGCCACGGCGGCCACGCGCGACGGCGAGATGCCCGCCGTGCGGAAGGCCAGCGGACCGCCCATGCAATAGCCCTGCACGCCGACCTTCTTCTTCTTGTTGGTCTGGGGCAGGGCGTCGAGGAAAGCGATATAGGCCGTCGCGTCCCTGTCGGTGCCTTCCGGGGTCACGGTGGCCCGCATCGGCATGATCTTGGCGCGGTCCTCGGGGCTGGCGAAGTTGAAGCCGCTCTCGACCACCGGCGCCTTCTTGACCCGGTAATAGAGGTTGGGAACCAGCACCACATAGCCCGAGGACGCCAGTCGGCGACCCATTTCTCGGAAGGCGGGCCGCAGGCTGACCACATCGGGCCATACCACGACGGCGGGCCAGGAGCCCTTTCCCTCGGGATAGTAAAGGGCGGCGTCCGCTACGCCGTCCGGCGTCTTGATCTCGACGTCCTTCTCCACGACCGGCGCGCCCGCATGGGCCGCGCCGCCCAGTCCCGCAGCCAGCACGGTCATCAGACCGAAGGCGCGGCGGGACACGGTGGGATCGTGGATCAGGCCGGGGTGGATGTCGTCGTCACACATGGCCGATCCTCGCAATGCGATTTGAAACAGGCCGGGACTTTCGCCGCGAATGCGCGGCGAGGGAAGCCTATTGCGACGCGCCGTTGATCTTCGCGTCAGGCGTTGCGCCATGAGGTTATCCACAGGGCTTGTGGATAACCTCATGTTCGGGTGGCAGCGCTGCGCAGCGGCGGTCGTCGGCCGACTGCCTAAAGCTGCGCCATAATGTCCCGATTGATAAAATTACCGCATCTCGCCCTTGATTGTTTGGCTGGTAGCGCTACCTGACAAGGTGTGAGGCGCGAGCGCCTCTGCCCTTCCTGGGCGTTTCCTCCCTAATGACTGGCCCGGCCTGCGAAGGTCGGGCCTTCTTTTTTGGCCGGAACGCTGGAGGCGCGGCGCACGCACGAGGCGGCGTCCGCGAAGCATCTGAATCAAAAAGAAGGGGGAGTGGTGGTCGCGACAGGGATTGAACCTGTGACATCCTGCGTGTGAAGCAGGCGCTCTCCCGCTGAGCTACGCGACCTAACCGTTTCGGGCGGTTCAGAAGAACCGTTCTCGCCAGCCCGGAAGACCGATCCGCGAGAGGGACGGGCCTATAGCCCGGTGTTTGGCCGGGGGCAAGAGGCCAGAAGGCCGATACAGGCCTGGGGCACATCTAAAAAGCTGTGGATGACCAGATCGCCGCCCAGGGTCTCCACCGGCTCCTCGGTATAGCCGAAGCTGACCAGCAGCGCCGGGACGTTTGCCCGGACAGCCGCCAGGGCGTCGTTGATGCTGTCGCCGACCATCACCGCCCGTCGCGGATCGCCGCCCACGGCCTGGATCGCGGTCAACACGTGGATCGGGTCGGGCTTGGCGGCGGGCGAAAGGTCCGCGCCGATCACCGCATCGAAGGCGTTGGACAGGTCCAGCGCGTCCAGCAGGGCGACGGACAGATTGGTCAGCTTGTTGGTGCAGACCACAAGCCTTGCCCCCGCGCCGCGCAGATCGGCCAGAACCTCGACCACGCCGGGGAAGGGCGCGCTCTCGTGAGCGATGCGATCCAGATAGACGGCGATGAAACGCTCGACGAGCCTGGGCGCCGTCAGGGCGTCCAAGGGGTGACCGGCGGCGGCGAAGCCGCGCTCCAGCAGCGCTCGCGCTCCGCGTCCGACCATCAGCCGCACATCGTCGAAAGGCAGGGGCGGCAGGCCCTCTTCAACGAGGATCATGTTCAGCGCGCCGACCAGGTCGGGGGCGGTGTCGACGAGGGTTCCGTCGAGATCGAAGGCGATCGTGGCGCCTTTGAGGGCTTGAAGGTCATGCATTGATCTGGCCTTTCGGCTAAACGGCCGACTAATGCAACTTTGGTTCGTCCCTAGAGAGTCGCCAGGACCATGACCAGCTCCGCCTCGAGTCGCCCCCGGGCCGCCGTGATCCTCGCCGCCGGCCAGGGCACGCGGATGAAGTCGCCGACTCCCAAGGTCCTGCACAAGATCGCTGGCCGCGCCCTGCTGGACCACGCCATCGACGCCGCCGAGGCCCTGGGCTGCGCGCGGATCATCGTGGTGGTCGGGACCCACAGCCCCGCCGTCGGCGTCCATGCCCGCAGGCGTCTGGGCGAGGCGGCCGTGGTGATCCAGGATCCGCCGATGGGCACAGGTCATGCCGTGCTGGCGGCCCGGGAGGCCTTGGCCGATTTCGACGGTGACGTGGTGGTGACCTTCGCCGACTGCCCACTGCTGACCGCGCCCGTCATCGCGCCGCTGTTCGACCTGCGCGCCTCGGGCGCCGACGTGGCCGTGCTGGGCTTCGAGGCCGCCGATCCTGGCGCCTATGGCCGGCTGATCCTGGCGCCTGGCCATGTGTTGCTGCGCATCGTTGAGGCCAAGGATGCTGATGACAGCGTCAAGCAGGTCAAGCACTGCAATTCCGGCGTTCTGGCCGCCGACAGGGCGCTGCTGTTCGACATCCTCAGCCAGGTCGGCAACGACAACGCCAACAAGGAATACTACCTCACCGACGTGGTGGGCATCGCCCATGGCCGCGAGCTCTCGACGCGCGCGACCTTCGCCGCCGAAGCCTCGGTGCAGGGCGTCAATTCCCAGTCCGAACTGGCCGCCGCCGAGGCCGTCTGGCAGAAGCGCCGCCGCCACGCCCTGATGGTCGAGGGCGTCACCATGTCCGCACCCGATACGGTGCATCTGGCCTGGGACACGAAGATCGCCGCCGGCGTGACGGTGGAACAGTTCGTGGTCTTCGGGCCCGGCGTCAGCGTCGCCAGCGGCGCGGTGATCAAGGCCTTCAGCCATCTGGAAGGCGCGACCGTCGGCGAGGGCGCCCTGATCGGTCCCTATGCCCGCCTGCGGCCCGGCGCCGAGATCGGCGCGGACGCCCACATCGGCAACTTCGTCGAGGTCAAGAAGGTCAAGGTCGGGGCCGGCGCCAAGGCCAATCACCTCAGCTATCTGGGCGACGGCTCGGTGGGCGAGAAGGCCAATATCGGGGCCGGCACGATCTTCTGTAACTATGACGGCTTCGAGAAGTTCGAGACGCATGTCGGCAAGGGCGCCTTCATCGGCTCCAACAGCGCCCTGGTCGCGCCGGTGAGGATCGGCGACGGCGCCATGACGGGCTCGGGCTCGGTGATCACCAAGGACGTGGAGGACGGCGCCCTGGCGCTGTCCCGCGCACCACAACAGGACAAGCCGGGCTGGGCGACGAAGTTCCGCGCCCTCAAGCAGGCCAAAAAGGACAAGAAATGAGCGCCGACGATCAAAAGCGCCTCTCGGGCGAAGCCGCCGCCGAACTCGTCGAAAACGGCATGGTCGTGGGTCTGGGCACCGGCTCGACGGCTGCGTGGTTCGTAAAGGCTCTGGCGGCCCGGAAGCTGGATGTCCGGGGTGTGCCGACCTCCGATGCGACAGCCAACCTCGCCCGCGAGCTGGGCATCGCCCTGGCGGCGCTGGACGACGTCAAGGTTATCGACCTTACCGTCGACGGCGCCGACGAGATCGGCCCCGGTCTGTCGCTGATCAAGGGCGGCGGCGCGGCCCTGCTGCGCGAAAAGCTGGTCTGGGAAGCCTCAAAGCGCTGCGTGGTGATCGCCGACGCCGCCAAGCACGTGAAGGTGCTGGGCAAGTTCCCGCTGCCGATCGAGGTGGTGCGTTTTGGCCACGTCCATACCGGCCAGCGCCTGGCCGACATCGCCGCCGAGTTCGAACTGCCGCCGCCACGCCTGCGCATGGCCGATCGCGGGGTGGTCGTCACCGACGGCGGCAACCTGATCTACGACATGGCCTCGGGCAAGATCGAGGAGCCGGCGGCCCTGGCCGCTGCACTGAAGGCCGTGACAGGAGTCGTCGATCATGGCCTGTTCCTGGATCTGGCGGATGAGGCGCTGCTGGGAACCGACAATGGCGTGGTGCGCCTGGTCCCCTGAGTTCCTAGATACAGCGCCGACGTTCCCTAGCTTCACTGGAGCCTTCGATGGCTGACTATGACTTCGACCTCTTCGTCATCGGCGCCGGTTCCGGCGGCGTGCGCGCCGCGCGCCTGGCCTCGCTCTCGGGCGCCAAGGTCGCCGTGGCCGAGGAATACCGCGTCGGCGGCACCTGCGTGATCCGCGGCTGCGTGCCCAAGAAGTTCATGGTCTATGCCAGCGAGGTCTCCAGCCAGCTGAAGACCGCCGAGGGTTATGGCTGGACCATCGGCGAGCGGTCGTTCGACTGGAAGCGCTTCCTGCACGACAAGGACGTCGAGATCGCCCGGCTGTCAGGGATCTATGTCACCAACCTGCAGAAGGCCGGCGCGCACCTGTTGCACGGCAAGGCGCGGGTGATCGACGCTCACACCGTCGAGGTCCTGCCCAAGGAGGGCAGTCAGGACGCCGGTCGCTATACCGCCCGCAAGATCCTGATCGCCACCGGCGGCCGCCCGGTGCGGCCGGACTTCCCGGGCGCCGAGCTGGGGGTCACCTCGGACGAGGCCTTCCACATGCCAACCCTGCCCAAGCGGGTGCTGGTGGTGGGCGGTGGCTACATCGCCGTGGAGTTCGCCGGCATCTTCAACGGCCTGGGCGTGGAGACCACGCTGCTGTACCGCGGGGCCAATATCCTGCGCGGCTTCGACGACGACGTGCGCTCGCATCTGGCCGATGAGCTGGAAAAGCGCGGCATCAAGGTGGTGCTGGGCTGCTCGCACAAGAGCATCGAGCAGACCGACGCCGGGCTGGTCAGCACGCTCAGCAACGACCTGACCTTCGAGACCGATGCGGTGATGTTCGCCACGGGGCGCGAGCCCTATGTCGATGGCCTGGGCCTGGACAAGGTCGGTGTGACGCTGAACGAGCGCGGCGCGATCGCCGTGGACAAGCACTCAAAGACCAATGTCGACAGCATCTGGGCGGTCGGCGACGTCACCGACCGGATCAACCTGACGCCGGTGGCGATCCGCGAGGGCGCGGCCTTCGCCCAGACCGAATTCTACAACAATCCGACCAGCTTCGATCATGACATGGTCGCTTCGGCGGTGTTCTCGCAGCCGCCGGTCGGGGTGGTGGGCATGAGCGAGGCCGAAGCGCGGCATGCGTTCGGCAAGGTCGACATCTATCGTTCGGTCTTCCGGCCGATGAAGCTGACCTTCTATGGCGGCCAGGAGCGCTGCCTGATCAAGCTGGTCGTCAAGCAGGACGACGAGAAGATCGTCGGCGTCCACATGGTGGGCCCTGACTCGCCCGAGATCATCCAGATGGCCGCCATCGCCGTGAAGATGGGCGTCACCAAGACCCAGTGGGACTCGACCTGCGCGGTTCACCCGACCCTGGCCGAGGAACTGGTGACGATGAAGGAAAAGTACGTTCCCATGGGCGCCGGATGAGGTCTGTCGCCGGCGCGGAGCGTTCCACGAAATGGCTAGGGGCTGTCGCGGTGTTCACCATCGCGCTGGTTCCGTTCGTGGGCTATCTCGCGCCACTGGGTTTCGCGCCGCTTCTGGCCCTGTGCGGCTTGCTGGCGACGCCGGGATTGGCGCGGTCCCGGCCGTCGTCACCTCCGGCCATGGCGCTGTTCGTTCTGGTGGTCTGGGCCTTGATCAGCTTGGCCTGGAGCCCTGGCGCGCCGAATGTGGCCGACCTGAAGGACAGTGGGGACATGGAGTCCTTCACCGGGCTCAAGCTGCTGTTCCAACTGGCGCTGTACGGTTCGGCGATCGCCGCCCTTGGTGGCCTGTCTGATCGGTCCGCCCGCAGCGCCGCCACGGTGCTGGCCGTCAGCGTCCTGTTCCTGGCCTTGCTGGTCGCCCTCGACGGGGTGAGTGGGGCGGCCTTCTACCAATGGCTGAGAACCTCGATCAACGATCCGATCCGGCCCGATCTTGCGGTGGTGAAGGTGTCCATCGCCACCTATGCCCTGGCGCTGCTGTTCTGGCCGACGGCGCGGATCATGAGCGGCCGCGGCTGGACGCCTGCGGCCTTTGTCCTGCTGGGGGCGGTGATCGTCGGGGCCGTGGCGCTAAGCGCTGACGCCAGCTGGGCGGCCCTGGCGTTTGGCTTCATCGCCTTTGGCGCGGTGCGGCTGTTTGGCAAGGTGGCGGCGCGCCTGTTGGTCGCCGCCGTCGCCGCGCCCTTCGTGCTCGGTCCCATCATGTTGCTGTGGGGCGTGCACTCGGGGCTGGTCGCCTGGCTGCATCAGCATGTGCCAAGGTCCTGGGACGCGCGCCTGGATATCTGGGCCTTCACCGCCGACCATGTGCAGGCCCACGCCATTCGCGGCTGGGGGCTGGACGCCAGCCGCACCTTTGGCCCGGCCATCCCGCTGCACACCCACAACGCCGCGATGCAGATGTGGCTGGAGCTGGGCGCGGTGGGCGCGGCCCTGGGCGGCATCTTCTTCAGCTGGGTCGCCTATCGGATCGTGGCCCTGACCGGCGAGTCCCAGGAGGAGGGCGCCATAGCGGCCGGCGCCCTGGTCACCTATCTGACCATTGGCGGCCTGAGCTTTGGGGTCTGGCAGGAATGGTGGCTGGCCCTGGGCGCGCTGACGGTCATCGCCTGCGATATCTCGCGCAAGGATTGAAGTGGCGACGCCACAGGCTAGGATGAACTTTCCTCGGCCTCGTCAAAAAGCGGTGATCGGCCGCATGATTTTGCCTTTTCCCTGCGGCTACGGTAAAAGCCGCTCCCTTTGAAGTTATAGAGCCTGTCATGACCTCGCGTTGGACCCCCGCCACCTGGAGAGCAAAACCCGCCAAGCACATCCCGTCCGACTATCCGGATGCGGGCGCTGTGGAACGGGTCGAGCAGACGCTTCGCCAGATGCCGCCGCTGGTCTTTGCGGGCGAGGCGCGCCGTCTCAAGAGCCTGCTGGGCGATGTGGCCGAGGGCCGCGCGTTCCTGCTGCAGGGCGGTGACTGCGCCGAGAGCTTCAAGGAGTTCCACGCCGACAACATCCGCGACACCTTCCGTCTGATCCTGCAGATGGCGGTGGTTTTGACCTTCGCCGGCGGCAAGCCGGTGGTGAAGGTGGGCCGCATCGCCGGTCAGTTCGCCAAGCCGCGCTCGGAACCGATCGAGACCATCGATGGCGTGACCCTGCCGTCCTACCGCGGCGACAACATCAACGGCATGGACTTCACGGCCGAAGAGCGCGCGCCCGATCCGGATCGCCTGCTGAAGGCCTATGGCCAGTCGGCCTCGACGCTGAACCTCCTGCGGGCCTTCGCCAACGGCGGCTATGCCGACCTGCACAATATCCACCGCTGGACCCTGGGCTTCGTGGGCGACAGCCCGCAGGGCGCGCGATACCGCGAGCTGTCCGACAAGATCAGCGAAAGCCTGGCCTTCATGGCCGCCATCGGCGTGACCCCGCAAAGCCATCCGGGCATGCATCAGGTGGAGTTCTTCACCAGCCACGAAGCCCTGCTGCTGGGCTTCGAGGAAGCCATGACCCGCGTCGATAGCACCTCGGGCGACTGGTACGACACCAGCGCCCACCTGCTGTGGATCGGCGAGCGCACCCGTCAGCTGGACGGCGCGCACATCGAGTTCATGCGCGGCGTCAAGAATCCGATCGGCCTCAAGTGCGGTCCGACCATGGAAGGCGACGACCTGCTGCGCCTGATCGATGTGCTCAACCCGCACAACGAGCCGGGCCGCCTGACCCTGTACGGCCGCTTTGGCTCGGACAAGATCGCCGACCGCCTGCCGCGTCTGATGAAGGCGACCAAGGCCGCCGGCCGTTCGGTGGTCTGGGCTACCGACCCGATGCATGGCAACACGCTGAAGGCCTCGACCGGCTACAAGACCCGGCCGTTCGACCGCATCCTGTCGGAGGTAAAATCCTTCGTCGAGATCGCCAATGCCGAGGGCGTGCACCCCGGCGGCGTGCATCTGGAAATGACCGGCCAGAACGTCACCGAGTGCCTGGGCGGCGCGCGGGCGGTGGGCGAAGGCGATCTCGCCGACCGCTATCACACCCACTGCGATCCCCGGCTCAACGGCGAGCAGGCCCTGGAACTGGCCTTCCTAGTGGCCGAGAAGCTGAAGTCGGCGCGGGAAGATCAGCGCAAGCTCGCCACCGCCTGACGCGCCGGTTGTCCTGACTGGCGCCTCTTCGGGCGCGGGTATAGCCTCCTCCTTCAATGGAGGAGGCGACGCGTTATGATGGGTTCAACCATCTCTCGCAGAGGTCTGGCGGGGTTGGCCGCGACGCTTGTCGCCGCGCCGGCTTTTGCGCGCGATCCCAACGCGCCGCAGGCTTCCAGCGCCGAGCCGCTGAAATATCTGGACGTTGCCCGTCGTCTGACGGTGCAGGTCATGCTGAACGGCCAGGGGCCGTTTCACATGATGGTCGACACCGGGGCCAACAGTTCGGTGATCTCCATCGAGACGGCTGACCGGCTGGGCCTGGCGCGGGGCGAACCCGTGGAGATGCATGGCATAGCCGGCGTCCAGACCGTCGATACCGTGGTGATCGACACTCTGCAGATGGGCCGCCGTATCCGACGCCAGATGCGGGTGTCGATCGTCGCAGAGCACCACCTGGGCGCCGCCGGCCTGCTTGGGCTGGACTGGCTGGGCGCCAACAGCCTGATGCTGAACTATGGGCAGCGTCGCATGGCGGTTGGCGAGCCCTTGCCTTTGCCGGATGACCGGACCGTGGTCATAAAAACCCGGACACGCAGCGGCCTGACGCTGATCGACGCCTCGATACCCAGCCACAAGCTCATCGCGCTGCTCGACAGTGGGTCCACGACGACCGTCGGGAACATGGCGCTGTTGCGGGCCGCTCAGGAGCGCAAGGCCATCATAGGCGCGGTCTTCGACATCCAGCTGCGCAGCGCCACGGGCCAGACCTTGCCGGGGCGGCTGGCCGTGCTCAGCCGGCTGACCTTGGGCAAGATGACCCTGATGAACGTGCCGGTGGTCGTGGCCCCGGTTCACACCTTCGACTACTGGGGATTGGCCGATGAGCCGGCGATCCTGATCGGTTCCGATATCCTGCAGAAGTTCGAAACCGTGGCCCTGGATTTCAAGCGCCGCGAGGTGCGCTTCAAGATCGCCGGTCGCGGCTGAGGTCGGTCTGGCGGAAACGCGTACAGCGCGCGACGGCGCGGCTTGACCCGCCGCGCGGCGCTCTCCAATGGTTGTTTGAATGGAGGGTGCTTATGCGTTTGCAGGCCAGGTTGAAGCGTGAATGGGTCTTCCTCAAAGGACTGATGCGCACGCTCAAGCGCGTGAAATCCATCGCTCCCGATAGCGCCAACCTGATCTGCGACGATCTCGAAGCGGCGGTCGATCGCTGGTCGGCCAGCCCCGCGATCACGTTCGAAGGCAAGACGATCACCTATGCCGAGCTGGACGCGATCGCCAACCGCTACGCCCACTGGGCCAAGGGGCAGAGCATCACGCGCGGCCAGACGGTGGCGCTATTCATGCCCAACCGCCTGGAATATCTGGCGATCTGGTACGGTCTCTCAAAGGTCGGCGTGGCCACCGCCCTGATCAACAACCAGCTGACCGGCCCGGCCCTGGCCCACTGCCTGAACATTTCCCAGGCTCTGCACTGCATCGTCGATCCCGAGACCTCGCCCTGTTTCGAGCAGGTCAAGGACGGCCTGGGTCGGCATGTTCAGCAATGGGTGCTGGGAACCGCCCATGGCGACCAGCGCGATCTGGTCAACGCCCTGAAGAGCTGCAGCCAGCTGCGCCCTGATCGCGAGGCCGCGCGTGGAGGCATCACGGCCAAGGACACCGCGCTCTACATCTTCACCAGCGGCACGACGGGCCTGCCCAAGGCCGCGCGCATCAATCACATGCGCGCCCAGCTCTATATGCGCGGCTTCGCCGGTTCGACCGACGCGCGCCACACCGACCGCATCTATGTGACCCTGCCGCTCTATCACGCCACAGGCGGCCTCTGCGCCATGGGCGCGGGCCTGCTGACGGGCGGGTCGATCGTGTTGAAGAAGAAGTTCTCGGCCACGCACTTCTGGAGCGATATCCGCGCCGAGAACTGCACCATGTTCGTCTATATCGGCGAACTCTGCCGCTATCTGGCCAATCAGCCCGTCAGCGACAACGAGACCAACCACAAGATCCGCCTGATCTTCGGCAACGGCCTGCGTCCCGATGTCTGGGACGACATGTTGGACCGTTTCAAGGTTGGCGGCGTGCTGGAGTTCTATGGCGCGACCGAGGGCAATGTCTCGTTCTTCAACTTCGACGGACGGCGCGGGGCCATTGGGCGCATCCCCGGCTATCTGAGGAAGAAGTTCAACATCCGCATCGTGCTGTTCGATGTGGAGACCGAGATGCCGATCCGCGGCGCTGACGGCTGCTGTATCGAGGTGCCTCCGGGGGAAGTTGGCGAATGTATTGGCCATATCGCCAATGACGCCCGCTCCAACTTCACCGGCTATGCCGACAAGGCCGCGACCGAGAAGAAGGTTCTGCACGACGTCTTCGCCAAGGGCGATTCCTGGTTCCGCACCGGCGACCTGATGCGCACCGACGGTGACGGCTACATCTATTTCGTCGACCGGATCGGCGACACCTTCCGCTGGAAGGGCGAGAACGTCGCCACCAGCGAAGTCTCCGAGCGTCTGGCCGGGGTGCCCGGCGTGATGGAAGTCAATGTCTACGGCGTGAAGATCGGCGACCTGGACGGAAAGGCCGGCATGGCGTCGCTGGTGGTCGGACCCGAGTTCGATATCACCACCCTGGCGGACTATGTGGATCGCGAACTTCCGGCCTATGCGCGGCCGATCTTCGTGCGCCTGCAGCGCGAGATCGAAACCACCGGCACCTTCAAGTACCGCAAGATCGATCTGGTTACCGACGGTTTTGATCCGACCAGGACCAAGGACCCGCTCTATTTCCGTGATCCGGCCAAGGGCTATGTGAAGATCACCAAGGCGGTCTACGCCAAGGTCGTGGCGGGCGGCTTCAAGCTCTAAGAAGAACTTTACATTTCAAAGTGGGTTCGCTATCTCTCGTTCCATCGAACGATGAGGAGCTGCCGTGACTGAAGAGATGAAGGCCATTCGCGACGACATCGCGTTCATGCGCGCCCTGGCCGAAGAGGGGCGTCAGGCTCCCTTGCTGGGCGGCTCGATGCTGGTTTCGGCTGGCGCGATCTTCGGCACGGCCAGCCTGATCCAGTGGGCGGTCCTGTCGAAGATTTTGCAGGCCCATTCGTCGCTGTTGGTGGTGGTCTGGATCGGCGCCGTCGTCCTTCACCTGGTGATGGTGGCCGTGCTCAAGCGCGGGATCGGCGCCAAGCCCGGCGCCGGATCATCTGGCAATCGCGCCATGCGCAACGCCTGGATGGGCGTGGGCTGGGGCTGTTTCGTGATCTTCACCGCTCTGGCCGTGGCCAGCTGGAAAACCAGGGACCTCACCCTGATCAATTTCTCGCCGTCGATCGTTCTGTCCCTCTATGGCGGCGCCTGGTCGGTGGCGGCCGCGATGTCTCGGTCGACCTGGCTGAAGGTCGTGGCGGTAGCCTCGTTCGCGAGCGCCATCGGGATGGCGCTGCTGATGGGAAGTAACTGGGCCTGGCTTGCCTACGCCGCCGCCCTGTATCTGCTGGCGATGGTCCCGGGCCTGATCCTGATGCGGCAAGAACCCTCGGACATCGTCTAGGTCGCCATGGACGATTTCGAGATCGATCACATCGACGAGGTCATCCATGGGCGCGTGCGTCTGGGGATCATGGCCTATCTGTCGGGCGCCGAGGTCGCGGACTTCAACGCGCTGAAGGCCAAGCTGTCCGTGACTGACGGCAATCTGTCGGTCCACCTGCGCAAGCTCGAGGACGCCGGCTATGTGGCCATCGACAAGAGCTTCGTCGGCCGCAAACCGCTGACGCGCGTCAGCCTGACCGAGATCGGCCGCACGGCCTTCGGCGTCTATCTCGACGCCATCGGCAAGCTGGTCGATGGGCGCTGAAATCGCCTCGTCCAAATCCGCGGTTCTCGCGTATCTTTGAGCGGACGCACGGGCGGAGCGAGACGTGGTGAGTGGTTCTATGACGCGACGCGTCGGCTTGACGGCCCTTGCGGGATCCCTGGCGAGCGCATGCTCACCGCTTTCGATGTTCGCGACCCTGACGCCCAAGGACGCCGCGCGGACGCCCCTGCGGGGCGCGGCCTACGGGACCGGCCCGCGCCAGGCGCTGGACGTCTATGCACCGCCCACCGCGACAGGGGCCGAGCCGGTGGCGGTGTTCTTCTATGGCGGCTCGTGGGATTCCGGTCGGCGCGCCGACTACACTTGGGCGGGCAGGGCTGTCGCCGCGCGGGGCTTTCTGACCCTGGTGCCGGACTACCGTCTCTATCCCGAGGTCGTCTTTCCAGACTTTCTCGACGACTGCGCGGCGGCGGTGCGCTGGGCAGTCGACAACGCCCGGGCCCTGGGCGGGGACCCTGAACGGATCGTTCTGATCGGTCACTCGGCCGGCGCCTACAATGCCGCCATGCTGGCCCTGGACCCTCGCTATCTGAAGGCGGCGGGCGTCGAACCCAGGGTGGTTCGGGCCTTTGCCGGACTGTCAGGACCCTATGACTTCCTGCCGCTGGATGGACCGATCACGCGGCGCACCTTCGGTCAGGCCCCGGATCTGCCGGCCACCCAGCCGGGACAGTTCGCCAGCGCAGGCTCCCCGGCCGCCTTCCTGGCTTCTGGCGACGCCGACACCACGGTCTATCCGCGCAACACCCGCAAGCTGGCGGCCGCTCTGCGCCAGGTCGGCGCCCAGGTCGAGGAACGACACTATCCAGGACTGGACCACGCCGACACGGTGCTGGCCCTCTCGCGCCCGTTCCGCGGCAAGACCGACCTGCTGGGCCAGATGACGGCGTTCCTGAAGGCCGCCGCCGTCTAGCCGCAGGTCCCGCCGTTCAGCTTGCGCTGATAGGCCTCGGCCAGGCTCAGATACGGCGGGATGAAGGTCTGCACAGCCACTGGCTTGCCGTCGGTCGTCACCCCCGCCAGACCGGCCCGCATCTCGAAGTGCAGGTGAATGGTGGTGGGCGTGCCGCCAAAGTCGTTGGACACCTTGCCCAGCTTCTGGCCGGCCGTGACCTTCGCGCCTTCCGCCACCGCCAGGGTCGACATCTGCATGTGCAGGTAGCGGTAGGTGTAGTGCGGCGCGGCCTTGCCGACGAGGGTGACGGTATAGGTCCCGATATCGGTGATCGTGCCGGCCTCGGTGGCGACCGCCCAGTGCTCGTTCTTCTTGCAGGTGGCAGGACGGATGTCCTGGCCCTGGTGGCCGGTTCCCGAGGCGCACAGCGGGCTGGTCCGCGAGCGGGCTTCGCAGAAATTGTCACGCCAGGGCAGGGTGTAGTTCAGGCTGTCGCACTGGCTGGGCTTGCCCGCCGGTCCCATGCCGCCGCCGGGACCATAGACCTGTGAATTGGCGAAGCCGGCTTCCTGCAGGGGCCAGCACATGGCCGGCGCCCAGACGGTGCGATCCAGATAGCCCGAGCCCTGTCCGCTGGGCAGCTGGCCGGCGGGGCCGTGGTCGAAGGTGGCGGGCGAGGGCGCGGGCGGCTCCGGCGGCTGCACCGGATCGCCGGGGCTGGGCGGCAGGGGCTCTGAGGCGTCCTGCTCGGCGCCGCCATCGACCGGCGCGTCATCGGCCTGGGGCGGGCCGGGTTCAGCCGAAGGCGGCTTGGGCGGCGCGTCGGGCGCGGGCGTCTTGGGATCGCAGGCGGTCAGGGCCAGGGCGGCCAGAACAGCCAGGGCCAGGGGCGCGGTCAGCTTGCTCATCGGCTCAGCCCCCCAGGCCGGCTTCGGCGCGGGCGGCGGCGCCCAGCACCACGGTCGTGGTCTTGCCGACCAGACCCAGCACGTAGTTGTCGTCGGTGCAGCGCAGGTCGCCCGCCTTCTCGCAGCGGATCTCGACGGTGTAGAGCACGCCATACCGGATGAAGCTGGCCAGCTGGCCGTCGACCGTGCGCTGGACCGTCAGGCCTTCGGGGCCGACGGGATCGATCTTCAGGGGCTTTGAGGCGGGCAGGGGGACGATAGCCGTCGTGCCGCTCAGCGAGATACCGGCCCCGGGGGCGTCGGCGGTGATCGTATAATAGTCGCCGAAGCTGTAGATGCGCGCGCCCGCCGTCAGCTTGGCGTCATTGGGCAGCAGGATGGGCACGCGGGTGGCGTCCACCTCGCCCTTATCGAGATTGGCGCCCAGGGTTTCCGAAGCGCCGCCGCTCTGGCGAAGGCCGCCCACGGCGCCCTGCCAGTCGACCCGGCCGCCTCTGCGGGGTGGAACGGTCGTGGCGGGAGGGACCCGGGTCACAACGGGCGGGCGGGTGGCGCCGATCGGCGCGCCCGTCGCCGGATCCACCCGTGTCTGCGCCGTGACGTGCGAGGCGATGGTCACGCCCACGCCCACTGTCGCGACGACTATGGCCGCCGCGACGATCAGTTGTCCGTTACGCATGGTCCCCACCGCATAACCCCGTTCTCCAAACCCTAGCGCGGATCTAGGGTGTTGTTAACCCTTTCGACTCAGGCCCGGCGATTGAACCGGCGCGGCTTCGTGGCTATATGGCCGCACTGCCTTGGGCCCATGTGTGTGGCGGCCCCAACAAAGCCCAGCTTACTCAAGGGGATACAGGTTCCGCCATGCTGCTCACCATGCTCAAGGCCAAGCTTCACCGCGCCACCGTCACCCAGGCTGACCTGGACTATGAAGGCTCGATCGCCATTGACCGCGACCTGCTGGACGCCTCGGGCATCCTGCCCAACGAGCAGGTCGACGTGCTGAACATCACCAATGGCGCGCGCTTCACCACCTACGCCATCGAGGCCCCGCGCGGCTCCAAGGTGATCGGCGTCAATGGCGCGGCCGCGCGTCTGGTGCAGAAGAACGACACCGTCATCATCGTCACCTACTGCCAGCTGCCGGCCGAGGAAGCGCGCAACTACGCGCCGACCGTGGTGCTGCTGGACGATGGCAACCTGATCAAGAAGGCCGCCTAGAATGCGCGCCCTGGCCGGACTGATCCTTGTCGCCGGCCTGTTGGCCGGCTGCGCGCCAAAGCTGCCCGAGGGGATCGACGAGGCCCGGCTGACCGAAAGCGTCGGCCGCGCCATCGGCTCGCCCTCGACCTGCGTGATGGTGGCCGACGCCTCTGGCGCGGTGGTCTGGCGCGCGGGCGGCTACATCACCTGCGCCCGCAATCTGCCCACCTGCGCGGGCGGCCAGCCGGTGATCGCCGAGGTCGTGCTCAAGAGCGCCGTCGGCAAGCCGGCCCGCTTCGCCAGCTGTCCGACAGGCACGGGCGGGGTCAACACCGTCGGCTGGGCCATGGGGCCGGTGCCGACCGGCGAGGGCAAGCCCGCCCGCAACCTGACCTATGTGGCGGTCATGGAAGGCGAGCGGGCCCTGCCGGGGCGCGAGGTTCAGGAGCGCGTCGAGCGCGCCTTCGAAAAGGCCGGCTTTTAGGGCCGCAGCGCCACTTCATAGGTCGCGTTGACGTCGATCCGCACCTTCAGCTCGCCACCGGCGACCGAGGTGGAATCGGCCATTTCGCGCTTGGCCATGGCGAACACCGGCATGGGCGGGGCGGGCGTATAGCCGCCGCCTTCGCCCAGATTGACCAGGCGAACCACCTTGTAGCCCGTGGCCTTCGAATAGAGGTCGGCCTTGGCCTGCAGCGCCTTGACCGCCGCCACCCGGGCCGCGTCCTCGGCGACCTGCGGGTTCTGCAGACCAAAGCTGATGCCGCCCACCGTATTGGCGCCGGCCGAGACCGTGGCGTCGACCGCCTGGCCCAGCTTGCTCAGGTCGCGCACCGTCACCGTCACCTGGTTGGTGACCTGATAGCCATTGAACTTGGGCGGCTGGTTTTGCTCGTAAACATATTGCGGGTTCACGTTCAGGTTCGAGGTCTGAATGTCGCGATCGGCGATCCCGGCCTTGCGCAGGGCGGCCATCACCTGGTTCATCCGGGCGCCGTTGGCCTTCAGCGCCCCGGCGGCCGTCATGTCGTCGGTCTGCACGCCCAGGGTGATGGTGGCCATGTCGGGCGCGACATTGGTCTCGCCCGAGGCGGACAGGCTGAAGGTGCTGGCGCGGAAGGCCGCATCGGCGCTTTGGGCCAGGGCGGGCGCGGAGGCGAGGGCGAAGGCGCCCCCCAATGCGGCGGGGATCAGGGCGGCGGAGGCGATGCGAGCGGCAAACGAAGTCATGACTTAATCTCCTGTCGGGTGGTCATGGAAGCTTGGCCGACCCGGTATGGTTCCCTGATGGAAGATTGAACCTGAACGGGAGCTTTAAGCCGCGTTCGGCCCATGCTAATGCGCCCTTCCTCCGAACGCGACGCGCGGTCCTGGGGGCCTGTAGCTCAATGGTTAGAGCCGACCGCTCATAACGGTCTGGTTGGGGGTTCGAGTCCCTCCGGGCCTACCAACCGCGCCCCTTCGGAGCACCAGGTCCCGCGCGGTTCGGGGACGGCGCGGGAAGGGACCAAGAGACGTGACCCGAGGTTCTTTGCCCAGGCCCGGCGCTGCGTCCGATGTCGCCAGACTGATCCAGCAGGGCGGTGAGCTCTACCAGGCCGGGCAGTTTGGACGAGCCGAGAAGGTCCTCACCGACGTCATGGGTCTGGATCCTGTCAACGCCAATGCGCTGTACATCCTGGCGCTCATCGCTTTCAGACGCCAGAACACCGCCCGAGGCCTCAAGCTTGTTTCACAGGCGCTGGAGCTGCGGCCGGACATCGCGGCGATGTACAACAGTCGCGCCGCCATGCAGGCGTCGCTTGGCAGGTTTGATCAGGCGATCGAAGACCTGGACCAGGCGATCGCACGCACGCCGGACGTCGCGGGCTATCACGTCACCCGCGCCGATCTGCTGGGCAAGGTTCAGCGACCAGACGAAGCCGTCGAGGGCTATCGCAAGGCGCTCACGCTCCAATCCGACGCAGAGACGCACAACCGTCTGGGGGCCGCCTTGCACGCGGCTCTTCGTTCTGACGAGGCGGTGACGGCCTACGAAGCCGCGGTGGCCATGGGCCCTGATAACGCCACGGCGCATATGGGGCTCGGCAACGCACTTTATGCTCTTGGACAGTTCGAGCGGGCGTTCTCCTGTTTCGAGACAGCCGTCCGCCTGGAGCCCGCCAACGCCAACGGGCACTATAACCTTGGCAGCGCCTGCCGGGTTCTGGGCCGTTCAGATCAGGCGCTCGCCAGCTTCGACGCGGCCATTGCACTCAAGCCCGACTTCGCCGTCGCGCACCATAACCGGGCGATCATGCTTCTGCAGATCGGCGAGCTGGCGGCCGGTTTCGAGGCCTTCGAATGGCGCAAGAAGTGCCCCGGCTTCGACGACCCGCGATACGGGCAACGCCGCCAATGGCTGAAATCCGAGCCGCTCGCCGGCAAGACGCTGTTCGTCTATCCGGAGTACTTCAAGGGAGACCTGATCCAGTTCTGCCGATACGTCAGGCTGGCCGAGGAGAAGGGCGCGCATGTCATCATGGCTGCGCCCGCCTCCATGCATCGCCTGCTGCGGACCCTGAGCCCTACCCTTGAACTTGTTCCGCTCGACGCCGCGCCGCGCAATTTCGACTATCAGACCGCGCTGCTGAGCCTGCCGCACGCCTTTCGCGGGTCGCTCGATCATATCCCGTCCGCCGACGCCTATCTGCAGGCCGAACCCCAGAGGATCGAGACCTGGCGCGCGCGGATCGGCGAGTCCGGGTTCAGGATCGGGATCGCCTGGCAGGGCAGTACGCTGCCCTATTCGACGCCGTTGCAGCGGTCGTTTCCCCTGGCCGCCTTTCAGGACATCGCGCGCATGGCGGGCGTCCGGCTGATCAGTCTTCAGAAGCACGAAGGGGTGGATCAGCTGTCGAGCCTTCCCGCCGGGATGCGGGTCGAGACCCTGGGCGACGACTTCGACACGGGCGAGGCGGCCTTTCTGGACACCGCCGCCGCCATGGCCTGCTGCGATCTGGTCATCACCCTGGACACCAGCATCGCCCACCTCGCCGGCGCGCTGGGCGTGCGAACCTGGGTGGCTCTGCCCTTCATCGCCGACTGGCGCTGGCTGGCGGAGCGTTCGGATTCGCCCTGGTATCCATCGATGCGACTGTTTCGACAGTGCGCCAGGAACGACTGGGACGGTGTGTTCGCCGACATGAAGGCCGCTCTGGAGGCCGAACGCTCGGGCGCCTGAGCCAGCCCCGCTGGTCGCTTCTAGCCCAGAGAGAGGGTCATCGACCGCCGACTCATGAGATCGTCACAGCCCAGCCGCAGGGTCTTCGCCGGCTCCCGCCTGAACCGATCTGGGGAAACCTATGAAACCGCCCATCAAACGCCTGTCCGACCTCAAGCCCGCCGCCCAGGCCGAGGTCTATGCCCGCGCCACGCCCAAGGCCTCGCGTCGCAAGACCGCCAAGGTCCTGACGCCTGCGGAGAAGGCGGCGTTCCTGGCGTCGCGGCCCGATCTGGCGGGGAAGACCTAAAGCGAGCCTGATTTTCTAGTTTGATGAGGGTTCGCTGGCGGTCCCTGCCATCCGCGTCCGCAGCCCCACCTTCTCCGACGTCTTGTTGAACTTCTCCGCCACGGCCCGGTCCAGGTCGATGCCCAGCTGCATGGCGATCAGGTCGGCGCAGATGATGACGTCGGCCAGTTCTTCGGCCAGGTCGGCGAGGCTGGCGCGGGAGCCTTTGATGCCCATCCGCTCGCGTTCCAGCTTCTTGATCAGGTTGCAGGCCTCGCCCACCTCGCCGGCCAGTTCGTTGCCGCGATAGGACAGGGTGATCTGGCCGTCCGTATCCCACTCGGCCTGCCGGGCCAGGTTGGCGGCGCGCAGCGTCGGGTAGGAGGTGTCGGTCATCGTCAGGCCTCGTCGAGGATGCGGCGGACGGCGGCGCGCAGCACTTCTGACGCCTTTTCGATGCTCAGGCCCTGTTCGCGGCGCAGCCGGGACCAGGCCTCGAAGCTGAGCAGCAGGTCCAGGGTCTCGACCTTCAGCGGATCGTCGGTCAGCGGCGGGCGCAGTTCACGCACTAGGATCTTGCGCAGGGCCATGACCAGCTTGCCGCTGTCTTCGTTCAGGAAGCGCGAGCGGTGGCGATAGGCTTCGGAGGCGTGCTTGAACGGCGCGATCTTCTCGAAGGCGAAGGCGCGACGGTCGACCAGTTCGAGGACGCGATCCTTCCAGTCGGTCGAGCGGAACGGCGTGCCGACGATGGCGCGCAGCTCGTCCTCGATGGCGACGGACATCTCGCTGTAGAGGCTGTCCATGTCCTTGAAGTGCCGGAACACGGTGCGCAGGCCCACATCGGCGCGGGCGGCCACCTGGTCGGCGCTGGGCGACATGTCGCCGGTGCGGATGATTTCCAGCATGGCGGCCACGATACTGGCGCGGTTAGTCTGGCCGCGCCGACGACGGCCGTCAGCCTCGTGCGTCGGTTCGTCCATCGCCTTGCTTGCTTCCCGCGTCACGCAACCCCGCCAGACAAATCAGCTCCGGGTTTCCTTACGGCGAGGCGCCGCCCGGCGCCAGTGTTCACGCGAACAGCGGCGCGCAGCCGGTGGCCTCCATCAGGTCGTCGATCAGGGCCTGGTCCGGCGCGTCCAGCGCCTCGCGGGCCTCGCGCAGCCAGACCAGGCATTTGGCCTGGTAGGGGAAGGGCGGCTGGCTCCAGGGCAGGCCGTCGACCGTGGCCTCCACCCTGTCGGCGCCGCTCATCACCGCCCGGGCGTTGGCCAGCATGACCGGCGGATAGACCCGGCCGATCTGGGCGATCACCGCCAGCAGGGTCGGGGGCGGCGCGTCCAGGCTGATCCAGTCGTCGTCGCCCGGCTCCAGGCCCGACAGGTCTTCCATCTGGCTGACCCAAGCAAAGACCCGGGGGGCGATCTCCAGCGTCAGGGCCATGGGCGTGGGGTCGAACTGGGCCAGCTGGGTCAGCTGTCCGTATACGGCGAAGTCGCAGGCGGCGGGCCGCGCGCCCAGCAGGAACGGCTGGACGGTCAGGTGCGCCTCGAAGGCTTCGAGGAAGCGGCGATAGCTGGCCTCGATCACCGGCGCCGTGGTGGGGTTGGATCCCACCACGTAGAGGCGGTCGATCTGCCGTCGGCTGAACTGCGCGCCGCGCTCGGCCAGCTCGGCGTCGGGAATTGCGGCCCCGCGCCAGCACGGCAGGATGGCGGCGGCGCGGGCGATGTCGGCCGGATAGCTCCAGCGATAGTGGAACATCGCCTTGGTCAGCCACTCGTCGGCATAGTCCTCGATCAGGGCGTCAATGAAGGCCAGGGCCGGGTCGGTCGGGATCACCGAGCGGCCGGCGTGCTCGGCTTCCAGCCGGCGGATGATCGGCGAGGAGTCGACCACCGCCTCCAGCGCGCCGTCGGGGCCCGGCAGCTAGAAGGTCGGCAGCAGTTGCACCTTGGGCCGGGGCAGGCCGTCCAGCGCCTGTCCCGAACTGGGCAGGAAGCGATAGGCGAGGCGACGATAGCGCAGCACCGCCAGCATCTTGCGGGTATAGGGCGAGCCGGGCGCGCCGCTGAGAGCGATGGGATCGGTCATGGGGTCCTCGGCTAGAGCATTTTCGAGCGAAGTGGATTCCGGTTCGCGTGAAGAAAAAGCGTTAAAACAACGATCTAGAGCTTCGGGCTGACGCAGTCAGGACGAAAAATGCTCTAGCGGAACATCTTGAGACGATCGCTGACCACGATCTCCTTGGAGCCGGCCGGCAGGCTGACGAAGTCGCCGTCGCGGCCGACCTTGATCCTGCCCGGGAAGATCTTGCGCGAGTCGCCCAGGAACGGACCTTCCAGCGCGCCGATCGGCAGGGCCGGGGTGATATGGGTGAACAGCAGCATGCCCACCTTGTCGCGCTGGGCCAGGCCTGCGACCTCTTCCGGCGTGGCGTGGTAGCCGGGAATGTCGCCGAAGATCCTGGCCAGCCGGGGACGGCCAGCCGCAGTGGCCGCCCGCTGCTGTGCGGCCACCAGATTGGGGGCCAGGGCCTCGTGCACCAGCAGGTCGGCGCCCTTGGCTGCGGCCTCGACACGGGGTGAGAGCGCCGTGTCGCCGCTGATCACCACGGTGCGGCCCTTGTAGGTGAAGGCGTAGCCGACGGCTGGGCTGACGGGGTCATGCTTGACCGGGAAGGCGGTGACCTTGAGGTCCGGATCGTCGATCAGCACAAGGTCGGGCTGGTCTGCGCCGGCGTTGAAGGCCAGGGCCTGGCCGCCGAAGCCGGAGGGCGGCACCACGCCGCCGCCGTGGTGAGCGGTGCGATAGCCCTGGTCCAGGCGATAGGCCGACATGAAGCCGCCGACCACCTGGTCCACGCCCTGCGGACCGTGCACGGGCACGGGGCTGGCCGAGCCACTGCCAGCCCAGCGCTGCAGCATCAGTTCGCCCAGGCCGTCGATATGGTCGGAATGGAAGTGGGTCAGGAACACCGCCTCGATCCGGGCCGGAGGCAGGTTCATCAGCGACAGGTTGCGGCTGGCGCCCGAGCCGGCGTCGATGACGAACAAGCGCTTGCCGGCCAGAACCGCCGTGCAGGGCCCGGCCCGCTTGGGATCGGGCAGGGGGCCGCCCGCGCCGCACAGGCCTACATGCAGGCCGTCGGCCAGGCCGTCATCGGGCGCGCGGGCCATGGCCTTCACATAGAGCTTTTCGACCACGGTCTGCGCGATCCGGCCGCGCGCCATCCAGCCGCCCAGTCCGGCCGCGACCACCAGTCCCAACACCGCAAGTCCGACGACTGTCCTGGTTCGCATGGTCGATCCTCCCGTTCGGACGGGCTTGACCCCGTCTCAATGTAGTGACACGCATATTGTCAATATATGTCGCGCGATGGGGCGGCGAGTCAACGGGAGGAGTGGGAATGCAGGTTCTGAGGACGCCGGACGACCGGTTCGAGGCGCTGGCCGACTGGCCGTTCGCGCCGCACTACGCGACGATCACCGACGCTGACGGGACCTCGCTGCGCCTGCACTATGTGGACGAGGGGCCGCGCGACGCGCCGGTCGTGCTGCTGATGCACGGCGAGCCGTCCTGGGCCTATCTGTACCGCAAGATGATCGCCGGTCTGACAGCGCGCGGCTATCGCGTGGTGGCCCCCGACCTGATCGGCTTTGGCCGTTCCGACAAGCCGGCCGCCCGGACCGACTACACCTTCGAGCGCCATGTCGCGTGGATGAGCGCCTGGCTCACGCAGATCGACCTGAAGGACGCGACCCTGTTCTGCCAGGACTGGGGTGGGCTGATCGGCCTGCGTCTGGTCGCCGCCTTTCCCGAGCGGTTCGCCGCCGTGTGCGCCGGCAATACCGGCCTGCCGACCGGCTCGGGCATGACCGACGGTTTCAAGGCCTGGCTGGAGTTCAGCCAGAACACGCCGGTGATGCCGATCGGCCTGATCGTCAACATGGGCACGGGCCGTGACCTGACCGAGGCCGAGGTCGCCGCCTATGACGCGCCGTTCCCGGACGAGACCTTCAAGGAAGGCGCGCGCCAGTTCCCGGTGCTGGTGCCGGTGACGCCCGAGCACGGCTCGGTCGCCGAAAACAAGGCCGCCTGGGCGGTGCTGGAGGCGTTCGACAAGCCCTTCCTGACCACGTTCAGCGACGGCGATGCGGTCACCAAGGGTGGCGAGGCGATCTTCCAGGCCAAGGTGCCCGGCGCGGCCGGCCAGCCCCACGTCATCGTGTCCGGTGGTCACTTCCTGCAGGAAGACTGCCCCGACGCGCTCATCGACCTTGTCGACGGCCTGGTCCGTCGCGCCCACGCCTGAAGGAGACAAGCCATGCAGGTCAAGAACGCCGTCTATCCGCCCGGTCATCAGGCCATGGCCTTCTTCGGCGCGCCGGAGGATGGGCCCTTCGTGATGGTCAATCTGCTCAAGTTCAAGGACAAGGCCGAGTATCCGGACGGCTCACCCTCGGACCTCACGGGCCAGCAGGCCTATGCGCTCTATGGTGTCGAGGTCACCAAGCTGGTCGAGGGCCTGGGCGGTCGCATCCGCTTCAGCGGCCATGTCACCAGCATCCTGCTGGGCGAGGTCGACGAGTTGTGGGACGCGGTGGCCCTGGCCGAATATCCCTCGCTGGCGGCCTTTCAGGCCATGGCGATCTCGCCGGAGATGCACGCCATCGAGCATCACCGGATCGCCGGTCTGGCCGGCCAGTTGAACATCCGGACCAAGGAGGGCTTCGCGCCCTGAGGGGGCCGTCCAAAGCCTTTGAACCAAAGAAAAGCCCCGCCCTTCATCGAAGGGCGGGGCTTTTTGTTGCTCTCCAGCGGGCGTCTAGTTGTTCCAGTAGATGAACTCGTCCGTCGGCTTGTCCGGGACGCTCAGCGGATGGTCGATGCTGATGGCGCCGCGCAGAAGCGAGGGCCAGGTCGGCTTGAGGTTGGTCTTGTCGCGGTTGACCAGCAGGGCTTTCAGCTCCGCCACCTTGGCCGGATTGGCCGAGGCGAGGTTCTTTCGCTCGGTCGGATCCGCAGCCAGGTCGAACAGCCACAGCTTTTCGGGCTGGTTGTCGGGCATGGTCAGCACCTGCAGCTTCCAGTCGCCGGCCCGCACCATGCGATAGTCGCCCGAGCGCCAGAACAGCGCCTCATGCGGCCGGGCGGGGTTCTTACCCGTCAGGTGCGGGATCAGATTGACCCCGTCGATGGGGCGATCGGTCGGCACGGCCGCGCCCGCCGCGCCGGCGGCGGTGGCGAACATGTCGATATGACCCACGGGGCTGGAGAACTTCGCGCCGGCGGGTAGGCCCTTGGGCCAGCGCATGTAGTACGGCACCCGCACGCCGCCCTCGAAGAAGGTGGCCTTCCAGCCGCGATAGGGGCTGTTGATCTGCGGCAGGCCCACATAGTGCGCGCCGCCGTTATCGCTGGTGAAGACCACCAGGGTGTTGTCGTCCAGGCCCTCGTCCTTCAGCGTCTGCAGCACCCGGCCGACATTGCGGTCCAGGTTGCGGATCATGGCGCCATAGACCCGCAGGCGATGGTCCTTGATCTGGGGCAGGGCGTCATAGTCGGCCTTGGGCGCCTGCAGCGGCGTGTGCGGCGCGTTGTAGGCCAGGTACATGAAGAAGGGCTGGTTCCGGTTGGCCTTGATGCTCTTGATGGCCTCGTCCGACAGATAGTCGGTCATGAAGCCCTTGGCCTTCATCATCGGCTGGCCGTTGTACTGCACGGTATAGGGCAGGTTGGCCCACAGGAACTTGTCGATCGGATCGAAGTTCTGCTTGGAGTTGACGACCCCGGGATCGTTTTCCGGCAGGAACATTGAGCCGCCGGCGATGAAGCCCAGGCTCTCGTCGAAGCCCTGCTGCTCGGGGCGCGAGCCCTTCGAGCCGCCCAGGTGCCATTTGCCCAGATGCACCGTGTGATAGCCCCGGGTCTTCAGCACCTCGGCGATGGTGGTCTCCGAGGCGGGGACGGCCAGCTCGTCGATCGGCGGCATGTCCTTGGCTTCTTCGCGGTTGAAGTGCGGCGGGTGCAGGGCGCCGGGCGTGCGGAAGGTGCCGACCAGGCGTGAGAAGCCCACCGGGGTCGGGGTGAACTCAAAGCCGAAGCGCGTGGGATAGCGGCCGGTCATCAGCGCCGCGCGCGAGGGCGCGCAGGTGGCGTTGCCGGAATAGCCGTTGGTCAGGTCGACGCCCTGCTGGGCGATGGAGTCGATATTGGGCGTCTTGACCACGCCGTCGACACCGCCGCCATTCAGGCTGACGTCATTGTAGCCCAGGTCGTCGGCCAGGATGAAGATGACGTTGGGCGGGCGCTGGTCGGCCGGGATGGCGGGCTGGGCGGGACCCTCCCGCCAGGCGACCGGTCTGTTGTCGGTGCCCTTGGGCGCCATCAGCCGTCCAATTTGATAGATCAGGAAATCGCGCCCAAGCCAGGCGCCGGTCAGCAAAGCCGCCAGCACCGCAACCGCTACGCCCGCCCACTTCAGAATTCGCATCCCGGAGATCCCCCAAAATCGACTGACTTTTCGTCTATGCTTGGCTGGCAGTATATATTGACATTATGTGTGCCGAAAGATGTGATCGTCCGGCAATTCCAATCTTCGCCCGTGAGCAGCCTGATGCGATGGATCCCGACGGTGGTGCTGGCCCTGATGGGCCTGATCAATCTTGGTCGCGGCGCGATCCATGCTTTCACCGCCGATGGCGGGGCGCACTCGATCGCCGGCCTTGATCTCTCGACCAACCGAGACGCCATCCTGTCGCTGTTCGCAACCCTCGGCCTGACCCAGATGGCCAAGGGAGTGTTCGAACTCTATGTCGTGGCGCGTCGCCGCGATCTGCTGGCGCTGTTTCTGGCCATGCAGACCCTCGACACCCTGTTGGCGGTCGCCAATCTGTATCTCTGGCGACCCTTGCCGGTCACAGTGCCTGGCCAGCCGTTCAACCTTGTCCTGCTTTTTGTGCAGGTGGTCGCCCTGGCTCTGGCGCTCAGGTCCTCGCCTTCAAGCCCTGCTGCTCAAGCCGCCACTTGAACTGATCGAAGCGGTCCTGGCCGAAGAAGGCCTCGCCATTGAAGGCGATCATCGGCACGCCATAGTGCCCCGCCGTGCGCTGGTCGACCTGGCTTTTCTCGACGATCGCCGCCAGGCGCTCGGCCTCGTTGTCGGCGGTGGTGGCCAGGGTTGTCCAGTCCAGGCCGGCGCGTTCAGTGGCCCGGGCGATATGGTCGCCCTCGTGCCAGTCGTCGACCTCGCCGCTCCAGATCACTCGGCTGACTTCGGTCAGGAAGGGGAGACCGCGTCCCAGTTCGGCGGCGGCGACGCCCAGGTGAGTCAGGCGGTGAATGTGCGGCTGCTCCTTGGGATAGGTGCGGGTGGCGAAGTCCATCTTCACCGGGTCCGGGATCGGCCAGCGGAAGGGCAGGCCCAGAAAGGCGGCCTCGCGATAGATGTCCTGCATGAAATAGCTGAACCACAGCGGATCGCGGGTCTCGAAGAACTCCGGCGTCCGGACGGCCAGCGGATAGACCGGGCGGATGTTTCCGACCACGTCGAACTCGGCCTCCAGCGCGGTCAGGCGATGGGTGATCATGTACGAATAGGGCGACCGGAAGGACCAGTAGAGATCGTATTTCAGGGTCATCGCGCGCTCCCGGGGCATGGTGTTCGATATATTGACACTCTTAATGCGACTATATCCGCTAAATCACGTCGGTCCACGCTTGCCTTCCGATAAAAATGGCAGTTAGCATGCCACAATAATTAGACGGGGAGCGGAGCGATGCGGAATCTGGTGCGAGGTCTTGTCGGCGCGGTGGGCCTGGTGGGCCTGTTGCTGGCGGCGATGTTCCTGCTGCGAACCGAGCCGGCGGCGGCGAAGTTCGGCCTCCAGGCGCTGGGACCGCTGGGGCTGGCGTCCCTCCGGGCAGACATGGTCGGCCTGTTCGGCGCGGTCGGAATCCTGGCCCTGCTGGGCGCGGTGCACAATCGCGGTGACCTGCTGCTGGCGCCACTGATCCTGATCGGCCTGGCCCTGTCGGGGCGCACGATCTCGCTTCTGATGACCGGCTTCTCGCCGGACCTGATCCCGCCGATGGTGGTCGAGGTGGTTCTGCTCGCGATCCTGGCCCTGGGACATCGCGTCCTGGGCCGGCCCCAGGCCTGATCGGGGACCGTCATGGACGAAGACAACAAACCCAAGATCGACCGCCGCTCTCTGCTGCTGGGCGCCGGGCTGGGCGTGGTCGGAACCGGCGCGGTCGTCGCTGGCGGCGCGGCCCTCAAGTCTGCGACCAGCGGCATCGTCACGCCCAAGGCCGTCGGCAAGGGCAAGGCGGCGAAGATCGGCCTGTCGTTCAAGGAGTCCCGGCCGGCCCATGCCGAAGAGACCAAGGCCCCGGCCGGCGCGCCCAATGTGGTGGTGATCATCCTGGACGATGTCGGGTTCGCCGACCTGGGCTGTTATGGCGGCGAGCTGAAGACGCCGGCCCTGGACGCCCTGGCCGGCAAGGGACTGCGCTATACCAACTTCCGCACGACGGCCATGTGCTCGTGCACGCGGGCGGCGCTGCTGACGGGGCTGAACCACCACTCGGCCGGCATGGGCTGGCTGGCTGATATCGACAGCGGCTATCCCGGCTATCGCGGCGACCTGACCCGCCAGAACGCCACCCTGGCGGAGGTGCTGGTCGAGGCGGGCTGGTCGACCTTCCTGCTGGGCAAGTGGCACGTCAACAACGCCGACCACTCCGGTCCGACCGGCCCGTTCCACAACTGGCCGACCCAGCGGGGCTTCGAGCGAGCCTACTGGTATCAGGGCCATTCCAGCGACCACTTCCATCCCGGCGCGCTCTATGAGGGCACGGCGCAGGTCGAGGCGGGCGGGGAGGGCTACTACCTGTCTGACGATCTGGCGCAGCGGGCCGTGACCTATCTGCGCACCCAGCAACTGATGGCGCCGGACAAACCGTTCTTCATGCAGCTGGCCTTCGGCGCGGCCCACTCGCCGCTGCAGGCCAAGGCGGCCGACCGCGATCTCTACAAAGGCAAGTTCGAGGCCGGCTGGGACGAGATCCGCAAGCAGCGCCTGGATCGCCAGAAGGCCCTGGGCCTGATGCCCGCTGCTACCGAACTGCCGCCGCTGTCGCCGGGCGCCAAACCGTGGGCCGAGCTGACCGCCGACCAGAAGCGGCTCTATGCCCGCTACATGGAGGTCTATGGCGGCATGGTCACCGGCGTCGACCGGGCCATCGGCACGGTCATGGCCGAGCTGGACGCCATGGGCGTGCGCGACAACACCCTGGTGGTGGTGTTCTCCGACAACGGCGCCTCGGCCGAGGGCACGGAGACCGGCACGCCCAACGTCTTTGGCCCAGCGTTTGGCCGACCGGCGTCAGAGGCCGAGGCCCTGGCCCTGTACGACACCATGGGCGAGGACGGCACCTTCCCGCACTATCCCATCGGCTGGACCAATGCGTCGAACACGCCCTACCGCCTCTACAAGCAGAACACCGCCCTCGGCGGGGTCGCCGATCCGCTGATCGTCTCCTGGCCCAAGGGCGTGGCCGAAAAGGGCGGACTGCGAAAGCAGTTCGTGCACGTGGTCGATCTGTATCCGACCCTGCTGGACGCCTGCGGCGTCAAGCAGCCCGAGCTCTATCGCGGCGAACCGCAAAAGCCGCTGGAAGGCGCCAGCGTCGCCCCGACCTTCGCCTCGTCCCAGGCCGCGACCCGCACCGAGCAGTATTACGAGCTGGGCGGCTATCGCGCGTTCCAGGAAGGCGACTGGCGGCTGGTGGCCCAGCACCAGCGCGGCAAGCCGTTCGAGGACGACCACTGGGGTCTCTACGACACCGCCAAGGATCCCAACGAACTGCGCGACGTCTCGGCCGACCACGCCGACGTGGTCGCGCGCCTGAAGGACAAGTGGAACAAGGCCGCCGCCGCCCATGACGTGCTGCCGCTGGACGACCGTCCGCTGCTGCTGAAGCTGGTTCAGACGCGCGGCGCCAAGCTGCGCAAGCAGTGGGATATCCGGCCGCCCATTGATCCGATCCCGACGGATGTGTCGCCCATCGTCTGCGGGCTTTCCCATTCCATCGAGCTGGAGCTGTCACGCCCCAATGGCGACGAGGACGGCGTGCTTGTGGCTCACGGCTCGATGCCGGCCGGCTATGTGCTGTATGTCGACAGGGGGCGGCTGATCTACGAGACCAGTCTCACGCCCTGGAGCGAGATCATCGCCTCGCCCACGCGCCTGCCGCGCGGCAACGTCAAGGTGAAGTACCAGCAGACCATGACCTCACGCCCGTTCGACGGGCGCGGCGCGCTCTTCGTGAATGGCCGCAAGGTGGCTGAACGCAAGTTCGACCGGGTGCTGTTCGCGCCGGGCTATGACGGGTTCTGCGTCGGGGCTGACCACGGCAACCGGGTCTCGCGCGCCTATGAGGGGCCAAACCCCTTCAAGGGTCAGATCCAGCGCGTGCTGATCGACGTGGACACCGCCGCCATGAAGCCGCTGGAGATCATGCGGTTCATGAAGGCGATGAGCATCAAGGTCTAGAAGCGGGAGGGATAGACCTGCTGGGTCTTGCTCTCGTTATAGGTCGAGCCGGGGCAGTCGACCGCATAGCTGCTGGCGTTCTCGCGCAGATAGGGGCCCCGGCCGCTGCTTCCGTTCAGGGACGCGCAGGACACGGCGGTCTTGTAGTTGACCGAGCCGTCCTCGCTGAGTTCGGCCATGAACTGGTCGAAGGCCAGGTCCATCAGGCCGCGCGTGGCGGCCAGGCGACGGGCGCGGCCGGCGAAGGCGGTGGTGATCTCGCCATCGGCTGAAACGGCGCGGGCGACCGGGGTCGGGCCTGCGGCCGCGCCGGCGGCGGTGATCACGCCGCCCGCCAGCATGGCCTCAAGGTCGGTGAAGCGGCCGCTGGCGCTGCCGACCGCGGCGGCCGTGGCGAAGGCCGCGGCGAAGCCCGCCGGAGCGCGGCCGGGGCCGCCGATCCGCGAGGCTTCCACCGCGCCGACCAGGCCGGCATAGGGCGCGTCGGCGATCGAGACGACCAGGTTCTGGTTCACATAGTAGCCGAGAGCCACGCCCCTCAGCGCGCCGCCGACCGGCGCGAGCACGGCATCCTTGGAGGCCAGCAGCGGGCCACCGAGGGCCGCGCGGGTCATTTCGGGCGTAAAGCCCGTCCAGGCGGCGCGATAGCTGGTCTCGACGGTGGATTCCTTGACCAGTTCGCCGGTGCGCCAGCGCACCAGGCGGAAGGTCACGCGGGCCGAAGCCAGCTTGTCGGTTCCCAGCCAGATGCTGGGGCCGCGCAGTTCGTCGAACCGCACATAGAGCATGTATTCGCTGTCCAGCCGGCTGCGGGCCAGCATGTCTGCGCGATCCAGATGGCGCGACAGGTTGTCGACCACCTGCACGCGGGTGGGGCGGGTTGTGATGATCGCGCCACCGTCGAACCAGCGAAACTCCGGCGCGCCCTCGACCGTTTGCAGCGAGACATTGCGGAAGAACGGCTTGTGCTGGGCGGCCTTGGCGATGGCCACAGGCGGCATGGCCGGCTGGCGCAGGGCCGCGACGTCGTCGGCGCTGGCGCAGGCGCTCAGCGCCACGGCCGCGCCCGTCATGGTCAGCAGCGCCTTCAGGGACTTGGCCATCGTAACCATCGCAGCTCTCCAAAATCGCGATGGAGAATGCCCCGACAACCTTAATGGGCCATTTCGTCGCGGCGACGCTTCGCGGCAAAAAGAACGCCTCCGCCAGGCAGGTCCGGCGGAGGCGTCAGGGGAACGGTATGCCGGCGCGGTTCAGGTCCTCGTCGCACAATGGCGGGCGATGAAGTCGGCGTGGGTGGGCAGGCCCTCCACCGTGCGACCCATGATCTGGCGCAGATTGGCCATGTAGTCGTCCAACTGGGCGTCGGTGACGACCCGTGTCAGCGGATGGGTCGCGCCGGGCAGCACCCCCTGTCCGATCAGCACCTGAACCCAGCTGGCCTCCTTGAAGAGGTCGTCTTCCTGGCTGAACAGCCGGCCCGACTGGGCGAACAGCTCCATGCGGGCCTTCAGGGTGTCGGGGATGTCCATGGCCTTGCAGGCCCGCCAGAACGGCGTGTCCTCACGGGTGGTGGCCTTGTAGTGCAGGATCAGGAAGTCGCGGATGTACTCGTATTCCAGCGCGGTCTGGCGATTGTATTCGTCGATCTCGACGGCGTTGAAGTCGCTGTTCGGAAACAGGGCGATCAGGCGGCTCAGCGCGGATTGCACTAGATGGATGCTGGTCGACTCCAGAGGCTCCATGAAGCCGCTGGCCAGGCCCATGGCCACGACATTCCGGTTCCAGAACCGCTTGCGCCGGCCGGTGGTGAATTTCAGCTGGCGTGGCTCGGCCAGGGGCGCGCCGTCGAGATTGCGCATCAGCACGTCTGTCGCCTCCGAGGCGCTGATGTGGTCGCTGCAGAACACGTGGCCGTTGCCCGTGCGATGCTGCAGGGGAATGCGCCACTGCCAGCCGGCGTCGCGCGCGGTGGCCCGCGTGAAGGGCGTCAGCGGCGTTACCGAGGCGCTGGGTACGGCGATGGCGCTGTCCATCGGCAGCCACCGCGACCAGTCCTCATAGCCGGTCTTGAGGGTCTCCTCGATCAGCAGGCCGCGAAAGCCCGAGCAGTCGATGAAGAACGCTCCGCCGACCGTGCGGCCGTCCTGAAGGGCCAGGCCGGTGACGAAGCCGGTCTCCGGGTGCTGATCGACCCCGACGATCCTGCCCTCCACGCGGCGCACACCCTGCGCCTCGGCATAGCGGCGCAGATATTGGGCGTAGAGCGCCGCATCGAAATGGAAGGCGTGGACCAGTCCCTCCAGATAGCCGCCGCCGGCCGTCTGCAGCCTGTCGAACTTCCCGGCCCGCGCGGCCCGGGCGTTCAGCGAATAGTCCCACAGGCTTTCGCCATGGCCCTGCAGCCGACGACGGTTCCAGTAGTGATGGAAGGACGCCAGGCCCAGCGGGCGACCGACCGGACCGAACGCGTGCAGATAGGACTGGCCGACCGTGTGCCAGTCGACGAACTCGATGCCCAGCTTGATCGTGCCGTTGGTGGCGGCCAGGAAGTCGTTCTCGTCCAGGCCCAGGAAGGTGTTCAGCAGCTTGATCGCCGGGATCGTGGCCTCGCCGACGCCGACCGTGCCGATCTCGTCGGACTCGACCACGGTGATCTCAACCGTGGGGCCAAGGGCGCGCGAGAGCATGGCGGCGCTCATCCAGCCGGCCGTTCCGCCGCCGACAATGGTCAGGGACTTCAGCCCGCCGTCCGCCATCACTGTTCCGCCCGGTTCGCCCCTGGAGGGGTCTCTCATAAAAAAGCCCCCGCCAGATCGCTCTGACGGGGGCTGTCGCAGGTTAGGGGAGAGGTTCGACAGTTAGAAGCGGTAGGACAGACCCACCATGTAGGTCGTGCCGTATTTCTGGTAGTCGACGGTCCGGCGCTCATCGCCGTTCTCGTAGGTCTTGAACGGCTCGTCGGTGATGTTGTTGGCCTGCAGCAGCAGGGACAGGCCGGTCAGCGGGCCGTCGCGGAACTCGTAGCCGATCTGGGCGTCGAGCACCGATTCCGCATCCACGGTCCGGTAGATCCGCGCGGCGCTGAGGCCGGCGACTTCACCCAGGAACTTGCTGCGGTCGCGGTTGCTGATCCGGGCGTTGAAGCCGTTGTTCTCGTAATAGAAGGTGGTGTTGATCACCCGCTTGGAGAGGCCCGGCATGCTGATCGGGTTGGCGCCCGCGTCCAGCTTGACCTCGCTGTCGGTGAACGAACCGCTGATGATCAGGCCGAAGTTGCGCAGCGGCTCGAAGAACAGATCGCCCGACACCGAGGCCGAGACTTCCAGGCCGCGGATATAGCCGCCCTTGCCGTTCTCGGGGCCCTTGGCCAGACCCAGGGTGGTGCCCAGGGCCGCCTGCTGCGCGGGGCTCAGCAGCGGCTTGAAGGCCGCGAAGTCCTCGACGTGCGACGAGCTGGAGTTCACGTAGTTCGACAGCTTCTTGTAGTAGACCGCGCTGGAAATATAGGCCGAGCGGCCGAAGTATTTCTCCAGAGCCAGGTCGGCGCCGTCGGCGATGTAGGGCCGCAGCTCGGGGTTGCCGCCTTCGGTGCTGAAGTAGGACGTGGCCGGGTTGGTCGAGGTGAGGTTGCCGGCGTTCATGTTGAACGACTGGCTGGCGCGCAGTTCGTCCATCCGGGCCCGGGCCAGGGTGCGAGCCGCGCCGAAGCGCAGGAAGAACTCGTTCCCCAGGTCAAAGGTCAGGTTCAGGCTGGGCAGCACATAGGTGTACTTGTCGCCGCCGTCATTGTTGCTGGGATTGGCCACGTCGGCGGGATTGACGCGCGTGCCTTTTGAGGCCTGGTCGGTATAGACCACCTGAACGCCGGCGTTGCCGGTGATGGGGATCGCGCCCAGGGCGCTGTCGACGCCGAACTTGGCGTAGGCGACCTGCACGTCTTCCTGCACCGACCAGTTGCGGGTCTGCACGGCCGGGTTCTGGTCGGCGATCAGGGTGTAGACGCCGGCTTTCAGCAGGGCGGCGGGATCATAGGCCAGCATGGCCTTGATGCCGATCAGGTCCAGCTTGACCGTGCCGATCAGGGCCGACTGCGGGATGGCGACGCTGGTCGGCGCGCCGCTGGCGATGCGGCCGCCGAAGGTCAGGAAGCTTTCGTGCACTTCCTTGGACTTTTCGCGACGGCTGATGGCGTAGCCGAACTCGACCTTGTTGAGCGGGCCCCAGGCCAGTTCATGCTCGGCCGTGAAGCGCGCGGCGTTCAGTTCGTCCTTGATCGAGGGGGTGTTGTAGAAGCCCGCCTGGGTCAGGGCGCCGCCCGCCGCGCCGCCGCCCCAGCCCTGGGGGTCGGTCAGACGGAAGAGGGTGGCGTTGGTGTAGTCCAGCGTCGAACCGAAGGTCGTGCCCGCGCCCGGCGTGGTGTTGAAGCTCAGGGTGTCGGTCGCGCCGACGCCGTTGGGACCCGTGCCCGAATAGGACTCGAAGATCACGTCGGTGCGCTTGGCGTCCGAGTGGCTCAGGTCGGCTTCCAGGGTCCAGCCGTTGTCGGTCTCGTAGGCTGTATTCCAGCCGACGGACTTCAGCGTGGTGTCGCGGGTGTTGAGGTCGTTGCGCATCACGCCCTTGACGCCGGTATAGGTGCCGGCGGTGACCAGACCGCCCGTGGCGGTGTAGCCGGGCTGCAGCTGGGCCGAGCTCCAGAACAGGGGCAGCTCGATGCCGCGCAGGATCTGCTTTTCCTTGAACTCGGAATAGTAGAGGTCCAGCGACGTCGTGAACTTGTCCGTCGGCTTGTATTCCAGCACGCCGATGACGCCGGTGCGCTTGAGGTTGTTGGACTGCACGTAGGGCTTGGCGCCGCCGATCACCAGATCGCCGCTGGCCGTGGTGGGATAGCCCCAGGCGTTGAAGCGGCGGCTCTGGGTCGGGGTCGAGATGTTCGAGATGGCGACGGCGACGCCCACCGTGTCGTCCATGAACTGGTCGACATAGGTGGCGCTGAAGCGGTGGCCGGTGTCCTCGGCGTCCGGGTTCAGCTTCTTCTCGCTGTTCATCTCGTAGCGGGCATTGGCCGACAGGACGCGCTTGCCGTACTTCAGCGGGCGGATAGTCTGCAGGTCGGCGGTGCCGGCCAGGCCCTGGCCGATCAGGGCGGCGTCGGGAGTCTTGTAGACCAGCACGCCGCTGAGGATTTCCGACGGATACTGGTCGAACTCGACGCCGCGGTTGTCGCCGGTCGAGACCTGCTCGCGGCCGTTCAGCAGCACGGTGTTGTAGTCGGGGCCCAGGCCGCGGATCGAGATCGACTGGGCGCGGCCGTCGAGGCGCTGCGCGGTCAGGCCGGGCAGGCGGGCCAGGGATTCGGCGATGGAGTTGTCGGGCAGCTTGCCGATGTCTTCGGCCGAGATCGCTTCGACGATCGAGCTGGACGTCTTCTTCAGCGCGATGGCGTTTTCGATACTGGCGCGAATGCCGGTGACCACGATCGCCTCGACGGCCGAATCCTGCTCGGCGGGCGCGGCGGTGGTTTGGGCCTGCGCGAAGCCGGCCGAGGCGAATGCCAGCACCAGGCTGGTCGCGGCGCCGCCCATCAGACGCGCACGGCTGCGCTGAGTTCTTGAGTTCATGGTCTCACCCTCCCTGTTCGGCTCTGCGCGTTTCTGACGCTGCGGTCGGAGCCGTTGTCGCAAATTACTGCAAATTAACGCACTGTAATCAACCCAAAAAAACGCAAACGGTGCGAGTGAGCAAGTCTGTCATCAGCATTTGCCGCCGCAACTGATGCAAATTTGCTTCTGATACCGGTTGTCCAGAGCCTTTGCCTGCAAAGGAATGACATCGTCGCGATTGACAGGCGGGCAAGTCGCCTGCAAATTTATGCAAATTATTGCAGTGGGCGGGGCCGGTATCGGTTCGCCCGCGCGGCGAGGGGGAAACGATGTCGGCCTGGGGCTCCTGGCGACAACGGCTGACGGCCATGGCGGCCGGCGCAGCCCTGACGGTGATCGGCGGCGTCGCCGAAGCCGCGCCCGAGTCCGCCGCCTATCTGCGGCGCAAGGCCTCCGATGAGGTGATCTACTTTGTCCTGCCCGACCGGTTCGCCAATGGCGATACGACCAATGATCGCGGGGGGCTGGCGGGCAGTCCGCTGGTCACGGGCTTTGATCCGGCGCGAGCCGGCTTCTATCACGGCGGCGACCTGAAGGGTCTGACCCGGCGCCTCGACTATGTCCAGGGTCTTGGTGCGACGGCCGTGTGGCTGGCGCCGATCTTCCGCAACAAGCCGGTGCAGGGCGCGCCCGGCCACGAGTCGGCGGCGCATCACGGCTACTGGATCACCGACTTCACCGACGTGGATCCGCACTTCGGAACGCGGGCGCAGTTCAAGGCCTTTGTCGACGCCGCCCATGCGCGCGGGATGAAGGTCTATATGGACATCATCGCCAACCACACCGCCGACGTGATCCGCTATCGCGAGTGCCCGGCCAATGACTGCGCCTATCGCGGCAGGGCGGACTATCCCTATGCGACGCGCGGCGGGGTGACGGGCGCGACGATCAATGAGGGCTTTGACGGCCGCGATTTCGGAAAGCTGAAACGCCCGGACTTCGCCTATACGCCCTACGTCCCGGCCGGCGAGGAGGGCATCAAGAAGCCCGCCTGGCTCAACGATCCGGCCTATTATCACAATCGCGGCGACAGCACCTTCGCCGGCGAAAGTTCGCTGGACGGCGACTTCGCGGGGCTGGACGACCTGTTCACCGAGAACCCGCGCGTGGTGCAGGGTTTCATCGACATCTACGGACAGTGGATCGACGATTTCGGCATCGACGGCTATCGCATCGACACCGCCCGTCACGTGAACCCCGAGTTCTGGCAGGTCTTCATCCCGGCCATGCGGGAACGGGCCAGGGCCCGGGGCATCGAGAACTTCCATATCTTCGGCGAGGTGTTCGATAGCGATGTCGCGACCCTGGCCCGCCATACTAGGGTGGACGGCTTCCCGGCGGTGCTGGACTTCGCCTTCCAGTCGACCGTCACCGAGATCGTGGCGCGCAAGGCCGGCACGGACAGGCTGGCCCGGGTGTTCGCCGGCGACGCGGTCTATGAAGGCGGCGAGACGACGGCGCAGCAGCTGCCGACCTTCCTGGGCAATCACGACATGGGCCGGTTCGGTCATTTCGTGCTGGAGGCCAATCCCGGGATTTCCGACGCCGAGTTGCTGGATCGGGTCACCCTGGGCCACGCCCTGATGATGTTCTCGCGCGGCGTGCCGACGATCTACTACGGCGACGAGCAGGGCTTCACCGGCGACGGCGGCTATGCCGACAGCCGCGAGGACATGTTCGCCAGCCAGGTGGCCAGCTATAACGACAACCGGCTGGTCGGAACCCGCGCCACGACCGCGACGGACAGTTACCGCACCGATGGGCCGCTCTATCGCCGCATCGCCGCCATGGCCGGGATTCGCGCCGCGCATCCGGCCTTGCGGTCGGGCCGCCAGGTGGCGCGCGCGGAGAGCGACAAGGCCGGCCTTCTGGCCTTTTCACGGCTGGCCGACGGGGTCGAGTATCTGGTTGTCTACAATACCGGTTCCACGCCGATCACCGCCAATGTCGAGGTCGAAACGACCTCGCGCGCCTGGCGGTCCGTGCGGGGTGACTGCGCCAGGGCCGCAAGCGCGCCCAGCAGCTATCGGGTCGACATCGGCCCGCTGGACTACATGATTTGCGTTTCCGAGGGGCTACAGTGACGGTCAAGGTTCTTTCACGTCCGGCTGTGGAGCCCGCGATAGACGCGCAGTGGTGGCGCGGCGCGGTGATCTATCAGGTCTATCCCCGCAGCTTCGCCGACTCGAACGGCGACGGCGTCGGCGACCTGCCGGGCATCACGGCGCGGCTGGAGCACATCGCCTCGCTGGGCGTCGACGCCATCTGGCTGTCGCCGTTCTTCAAGTCGCCGATGAAGGACTTCGGCTACGACGTGTCCGACTATCTGGACGTCGATCCGATCTTCGGAACCCTGGCCGACTTCGACCGGCTGATCGACAGGGCCCACGCCCTGGGTCTGAAGGTCATCATCGACCAGGTCTTCTCGCATACCTCCGACGAGCACCTCTGGTTCGAGGTCAGTCGCCAGGATCGCGATAACCCCTACGCCGACTGGTATGTCTGGGCCGACGCCAAGCCGGACGGTTCGCCGCCCAGCAACTGGCAGTCGGTGTTCGGCGGCCCGGCCTGGACGTGGGACGCCCGGCGCGGCCAGTACTACATGCACAACTTCCTGGCCTCGCAGCCGCAGCTGAACGTGCATGCGCCGGCCGTGCAGGACGCGCTGCTGGCCTCGGCGAAGTTCTGGATGGATCGCGGGGTCGACGGCTTCCGCTTCGACGCCATCAATTTCTCGATGCACGACCCGGCGCTGAAGGACAATCCGCCGCTGCCGCCGGGCGGCAAGCGCACGCGGCCGTTCGATTTCCAGGACAAGATCCACAACCAGAGCCACGCCGACATTCCGGCCTTCCTCAGCCGCCTGCGGGCCCTGACCGACGCCCATGGCGGCCGGTTCTCGGTGGCCGAGGTGGGCGGCGACCATGCCGACCGCGAGATGAAGCTGTTCACCTCCGGCGAGGACCGCCTCAACAGCGCCTATGGCTTCCTCTATCTGTATGCTGACCACCTGACCGCTGACATGGTGCGCGAAGGCGCGGCGATGTGGATGGGCGGTGACGGCGAGGGCTGGCCCTCCTGGACCTTCTCCAATCACGACGCGCCGCGCGCGGTGTCGCGCTGGGCCGAGGGCCGCGACCGCAAGGCCTTCGCCGAGATGGCGCTGCTGCTGCTGGTGGCCCTGCGCGGCAATGTCTTTGTCTATCAGGGCGAGGAGCTGGGCCTGCCCCAGGCCAATGTGCCGTTTGAGCGCCTGGTCGATCCTGAGGCCATCGCCAACTGGCCCCAGACCCTGGGCCGCGACGGCGCCCGCACGCCGATGCCGTGGGTCTCGACCGCGGCCAATGCCGGGTTTTCCGCCGTCGAACCCTGGCTGCCGGTCGATCCGGTTCACCTGCCGCTGGCCGTTGACGCGCAGGAGGCCGATCCGGCCTCGACCCTGCACGTGGCGCGCCGGCTGATCGCCCTGCGCCGCGCCTGGCCGGCGTTGCGGACGGGAAAGGTGAGCTTCGTCGAGACCAACACGCCCCTGCTGATCTTCGAGCGCGGGGAGGGGAATGACGCGCTGCTCTGCGTGTTCAACCTGGGTCACGAGAGCGTGGCCTGGTCGCTGCCTGACGGCTGGGCCGTGATCGACAGCGTCAACCTGTCGGAGGCCGGCGTCGTGCCGCCCTGTGGCGGGCTGATGGCGCGGCGGGTCTAGGGGTCTGTCTGGTGTCTCTCAAGATCCGCTCTCCCCGGCGAAAGCCGGGGCCCAGGTTCAGCTTGAGCATCTTGGGATAATGCGCCTTCCGCTTCGGCTCAAATCGACCACCTCTTCGGGTTCGATCTGGGCCCCGGCGTTGGCTTTCGCCGCCCTTCGGGTCGCCGGGGAGAGCGGAGAATATGGAGAATTACCCCCCGCAGCTTTCCCGGATGATCAGGTCCGTGGGCACCCGTTCCGAGCGGCTGGCGCGTTCGCCGCTGGCGTCCAGCAGCTTGGACACCATCAGCCGGCCGGCCTTGGCCGTGTCCTGGGCGATGGTGCTGAGGGCTGGGCTGCTGTAGCGGGCGAACGGCACGTTGTCGAAGCCGACCACCGAGACGTCCCCCGGCACCGAAAGGCCCGCGTGCTTGAGGGCGCGAATGGCCCCCAGGGCGATCAGGTCGGAGGCCGCCACCACGCCGTCGAAGGCGACGCCGCGATGGATCAGCGAGTCGATGGCCGCCTCGGCGGACTCCACCTCGAAGTGGGCGGGCACGATCAGGTCGGGATCGATGCTGAGCTTCTGATGCTCCAGCGCGTCCAGATAGCCGCGATGCCGCTGCATGGCTTCGGGCGCCTCGGTGTCGCCCAGGAAGACGATGCGCTTGCGACCCAGCCGCGCCAGATGAAGCGTCGCCCGGCGACCACCCATAGGGTTGTCGGAGCCCACCGAGCAATAGTTCTGGTCGGGCAGCTGCGCGCCCCAGACGACGAACCGGCCCTCGGTCTCGGCGAGGCGGTTGAAGGCCGCGTGCAGCGAGCTCTGGCCCAGGAAGATCACGCCCTCGGCCCGGCTGGTGGTCATGGCCACCGACAGGTCCTCGAAATTGGCCGGGGCGATATGGCTGAGCAGCACGTCGCAGCCCCGCTCGCTGGCCGCTTCGCCGACGCCGGCCAGCAGTTCCAGGAAGAACGGGTCGGACATGCCGCTGTCGCGGCCCTGCGGACGCGGCACCACGATGGCGATCGTCGCCTCGGCGCCGATCGGGCCGGCGGGCATGTAGCGGCGGAACGGATAGTCCATCTCGCGCGCCAGCTTCCAGATCGCCTGCTTGGTGCGCTTGTTGACGGCGGGGCTGTCGTTCAGCGCCCGCGAGGCGGTCGAGATCGAGACCCCGGCCATCTTGGCCAGGTCTTCCAGACGGGTGACGCCCTTGCTCATGCGGGGTTCTCGCCGACTGCAAAATTTGCCGCAAAAGTTTTCATAAGCCTGTTTAGGCGTCGGCGGGGAAGCTTGGCAAGTCCAGGCGCCGTCGTTTGTCGTGGAGTTCCCCCATGCTGTTTCGCTTAGTCCTGGCGGCGTTTCTACTGGTCGCCGCGCCCGCCCTGGCGGGCCCGTTGGCCGCCATCACCTCACCCGACAAGGTGCTGTCGGTCGAGGTCAGCACCGACGGTGATGGCCGCCCCAGCTATGCGGTGTCGCGTCTGGGCAAGCCGGTGATCGCCCCTTCGCGCCTGGGCTTCATCCTGGTGGACGCGCCCAAGCTGGAGCGCAATCTGGTGCTGGCCGGCGAGGCGACCAAGAGCTTCGACGAGACCTGGGAGCAGCCGTGGGGCGAGCGCCGGTTTGTGCGCAATCACTACAACGAGCTGCGCGTCACCCTGGCCGAGAAGAACGGCCTGCAGCGCCGCTTCGACGTGGTGTTCCGCGTCTATGGCGACGGCGTCGGCTTCCGCTACGAGTTCCCGGACCAGAGCAACCTGAAGACGGTGAAGATCGGCGAGGAGCTGACCGAGTTCAGCCTGGCCGAGCCGGCCACGGTCTGGTGGATCCCCGCCTTCGAATGGAACCGCGAGGAATATCTCTACAACCGCACCCGCGCCGAAGAGGTGGGCGACGCCCAAACCCCGATGACGGTGCGCACCGACAATGGCCTGCACATCGCCTTCCACGAGGCGGCGCTGGTCGACTATTCGGGTATGAACCTGACGCGGGTCGAGGGGCGGCGCTTCAAGGCCAACCTGACGCCGGGCATCGGCGGCGCCAAGGTGGAGCGCACCGCGCCGTTCCCGACGCCCTGGCGGACGATGCAGATCGCCGACACGGCCGGCGGCCTGGTGACCTCCAACCTGATCCTGAACCTGAATGAACCCAACAAGTTGGGCGATGTCTCCTGGATCAGGCCGATGAAATATGTCGGCGTCTGGTGGGAGATGCACCTGGACAGGAAGACCTGGACTTCCGGCGCCAAGCACGGCGCGACCACCGAGAACGCCATCAAGCACATCGATTTCGCGGCCAAGCACGGCCTGGGCGGCGTGCTGGTCGAGGGCTGGAACGTGGGCTGGGATGGCGACTGGTTCGGCAATGGCCAGGACTTCAGCTTCACGCAGGCCTATCCCGATTTCGACATCACGCGCGTCACCGACCATGCCCGCGAAAAGGGCGTCGTGCTGATCGGCCACCACGAGACCTCGGCCAATGCCGCCCACTATGAAAGCCAGATGGAGGCCGGCTTCGACCTCTACAAAAAGCTGGGCGTCACGGCGGTAAAGACCGGCTACGTGGCCGATGCGGGTCAGGCCAAGGTCATGGGCCTGGACGGCAAGGTTCACTTCGCCTGGCACGAGGGCCAGGACATGGCGCGCCATCACCTGAAGGTCGTCACAGAGGCCGCCGAGCGCCAGATCGCCATCAATGCCCACGAGCCGATCAAGGACACCGGCCTGCGCCGCACCTATCCCAACTGGATCTCGCGCGAAGGCGCGCGGGGCATGGAGTTCAGCGCCTGGGGCCAGCCGGGCAATCCGCCCGAGCACGAGACCAACTTGATCTTCACCCGCATGCTGGCCGGACCCATGGACTACACGCCGGGCATCTTCGGCATGAAGACCAAGGCCCCCGACGGCGTGGCCACCACCTGGGCCAAGCAGCTGGCGCTGTATGTCACGCTGTACAGCCCCATCCAGATGGCGGCCGACCTGCTGGAGAACTACGAGGCCAATCCCAAGCCGTTCCGGTTCATCGAGGATGTGCCGACTGACTGGTCCGAAACCCTGGTGCTGAACGGCGAGATCGGCGACTTCGTCACCATCGCCCGCAAGGACCGCAAGAGCGACGACTGGTATCTGGGCGCGATCACCGACGAGGAGGGCCGGGTGCTGACGGCGCCGCTGGGCTTCCTGGAGCCGGGCCGCCGCTACAAGGCCCAGATCTATCGCGACGGCGACAAGGCCGACTGGAAGTCCGCGCCGCAGGATATCCTGATTGAGGAAGATCGGA
>Ga0209023_10000588_pt1 | contig 54303 bp, 64 predicted proteins | sample LakOneMetagenome_FD_187468 | JGI IMG/M metagenome (GOLD analysis project Ga0209023, IMG submission 187468) | Freshwater and sediment microbial communities from Lake Erie, Canada (SPAdes) (version 2) | ecosystem: Environmental > Aquatic > Freshwater > Lentic | place: Lake Erie, Canada... | reverse complement strand
CGATCTGAGATATACAAGGTGGATCTGGACAGCAGCGATCCCGCTATCCGGACGGCGATCGGCCAGGCGCGCGGAACGGCGACCTGTCCTTGACCGCGTCTACTCGGCCATCAGCTTCGCCAGTTCCGCCTTCCAGAATTTCGCCCAGGTGTGTGTCCCGTGGCCCTTGGTCTCGGCGCTTTCGGGGATGAGAATGAAGCGGGCGTGGGGCATGCGCTTTGCGGCCTTTTCGGCCATGCCAAGCCCCGGTGGGTTGATAAAATCGTCGGCCGAATTGATCCACAACACCGGCACGGTGATCTTTTCGAGGTTCGGCTCAGGGTTATAGTTCCGCGAAGCATCGAGCTGGTAGATCGCATTGTTGGCATCCACGCCCTTGCCGCGCGCGGCGAAGCCGGTATCGAGCGCGGCTTCGGCCTGCGCACGCGTCGGGTAGAGCGCCTGGAGCGCGACGGGATTGCTCCCCGCGATCATGCTAATATCGGTATAGGTGCGAAGGCCGGAGGCGGGCTGTTCGGCATAATTTCCGCCGTTCCACGCCGGATCGGCCTTGATCGCCTCGATCGACATCTTGCGCCACATCCGGTTGCGCCCGGCGATTTCGGAGGCGTTGCAGGCAAAGGGCGCGAGCCGTTCGGCAAAGCCCGGATAAGTCTCTCCCCAGACGAATGCATGCATGCAGCCCATCGACGTGCCAAGCAGCACCTTGAGTTTCTTCACGCCCAGCCCCTCGGTCAGCAGCCGGTATTGCCCGCGGACCATGTCGTCATAGTCATATTTGGGGAAGGCCATCCGCATCCCGTCGCTCGGCTTGGAAGAGCCGCCATGGCCGATATTGTCGGGCAGGATCACATAATATTTCGCGATGTCGAACGGCTGGCCGGGGCCGTAAAGCTCATCGGCGAATTGCGGCTGGAGGAACTGCTTGCCCGATCCGCCGGTGCCGTGAAGGACCATCACCGCATTGTCGATCTGGCCCTTTTTGTCCCGGTGAGGGGTTCCGAGCGTCGTATAGTGCATCCGCACTTCGGGGAGCTTTTCGCCCGAGCCGAAGGTGAAATCCTTGAGAACCACGTCGCCGTCCTGAGACGGCCATGTCTCGCCAAGGGCGGGGGTTGCGAAAAGGGCGAAGGCCGCGATCAGCGGTGTGAGGATGGTGCGCATGAAGACATGCTAGGCCGTCATGCGATAGGGTCAAGCGAGCGCCGTTCATTCCCGTCTTCGGTCATCCCAGACTTCGCTGTGCCGCCCAGATGGCGCCGATCAAAATCGGGCAATATCAGACTTCGGCGCGTTGCTTTATGATGGCTAATACATTCTCCTGAATGTCACCCAGCAGTATTTGCCCCCAAAGGCGCAGATAACTACCCAGCCTTACCCTCATACGGTAACTGGTGGTAAGCGTCAGGCGAGTTTTTCCGTTGGCCAATGGCGTAAGCTGATATCCGCCGTTCGCAATCTTAAGCGTTGGGCCGTTGGGTGAGATGTGCCTGTCGGTATAGGCCTGGATTGAATCATTCTGGAAGGAGAAGTGCCAAGCCAATTCCTTCATGGGGATACTGCGAGTAACGATTTCGTCGAAACGAGCATCTGGCCCCCATTGCGCCTTGCGGACCAGTCTACCTTTTTCCTGCTTCACTTGGACAGATGATGGCCGGGGAATGCCGAGCACATCCTGCGTGAAGTTCATCTTCCCCTCAGACGGCGCTATGACCGGCATGCTGTGCAGTATCGGCCATATCCGCTCTCGTGAGGCGACAATGACAACCTCCCGCCGTACGGTCATATTCTGCCACTGCGCGGGGGCGAGCACATCTGCCGAAAGGGCTAACACGGGAAAGAGCAGCCAACCCGCCGAATGAAGTTCGGTGGACGTTCCTTCCCGCCGGCGCTTGTGACGCGCGCCTAGCCGGTTGACCAGCGCTCCCAATGCAGCAGCAGGGAGCCACAAGGGCAAGATCATGGCCACGCAGATTGCTCCTTCCCGAAAGAGAAGCATGGCTAGCGCCACCAGCCCAAGCAGAAATAGCGTCGGCCAGCCGAAGCACCCCATGGGGGACATCTGGCCGTCCGGATCGATTAGCCGAGTGAAAAGACCTCCAAGCGAAGCGGGAATGGCGAGTAGCACCGCAATCCCCACCCCGTCCGGCCCGTTTTCTAGCCCGTAAAAGAGGTAGAGGATCGCGCTTAGCAGCACGGCGAGGAGGGCGGCGGGAATACGGGCATCTTGCTTTGGCCGTTCTTCGTTGCTGTCACCCATCGTTTCGTCCTCTACTGCCCGAACCCGGCCTCGCTCGCCACTTTCACAGCTTCCTTCGCCGCTGCCATCAGCGCGCCTGCCTTGGCTTCGCATTCGCGCTGTTCATAATCGGGGTTGCTGTCGGCGACGATCCCGGCGCCCGCCTGGACGTGCATCACGCCGTCCTTCACGACCGCGGTCCTCAGAACGATACAGCTGTCCATATTGCCGTCCGGGCTGAAATAGCCGACGCCGCCGGCATAGGCGCCGCGGGTTTCGGGCTCCAGTTCGGCGATGATCTCGCAGGCGCGGACTTTCGGCGCGCCGGAGACGGTTCCCGCCGGAAAACCGGCGAACAGTGCGTCGAGCGCGTCCTTGCCCGGCGCGAGCCGGCCCACGACGTTCGAGACGATGTGCATCACATGGCTGTAGAATTCGACGGTATAGCTGTCCGTTACCGTCACGCTGCCGGCGGCGGCGACGCGGCCGACATCGTTGCGGCCAAGATCGAGCAGCATCAGATGCTCGGCGCGCTCCTTGGGGTCGGCCAATAGGGAGTCCCGGTTTTCGGCATCTTCGACCGCTGATTTTCCGCGTGGGCGGGTGCCCGCGATCGGCCGGATCGTTACTTCGCCGTCGCGCGCGCGGACGAGGATTTCGGGGCTCGATCCGGTCAGCGCGAAGCCGGGCAGGTCGAGATGGTAGAGAAAGGGAGATGGATTGATCCGCCTCAGCGCGCGATAAAGATCGAATGGCGGCAGCGGGAAGGGTTGGGTGAAGCGCTGGGCCAGCACCACCTGGAAGATGTCTCCCGCCGCGATATAGTCCTTCGCCTTGAGCACCATCTCCGCATAGCGGCCGGGTGGAAGCACAGGTTCGGGCTCGGGCAGCGCATCGAGGCGAGGCCGATCCTTCTGGACCGGAAGCGGTTGCGAAAGCCGGGCGGCGACCGATTCGATCCGGTCGATCGCCAGTTCCACCTGCCGCGCCTGGTCGACATTTTCGGGCCAGACCGGGGCGACCATGAACAACTGGTCCGACAGCCGGTCGAAGACCAGCACCAGCGTCGGCCGCACGAACAGCATGTCCGGCAGGTCGAGCGGATTGGGCGCGGGACGCGGCAGTTTCTCGACCAGCCCAATCGTTTCGTAAGCGAAATAGCCGACAAGGCAGGCAAGCGCGCTCGGCAATCCCTGCGGCACATCGATCCGGCAGGATTTGACCAATGTGCGCAGCGCGGGAAGCGCCGTTTCTTCCAGCGGCGTGAAGGCCGCGCGGTCGGTCAGCCAGCGGGAATTGATCTCCGCCTTCTCACCGCGCGCGCGAAAGACAAGGTCGGGCGCAAGCCCCAACAGGCTGTAACGACCGCGCACCGCGCCGCCTTCGACCGATTCGAGCAGGAAATCGCCCCGTTCGGTCTCGAACAGCTTGAGCGCGGCCGAAACAGGGGTTTCGGTGTCTGCAATCAGCGTCCGCCAGACAAGGGCAGGCTTGCCCTGCGCGAGTTGCGCGCAGGCGATTGCATCGGCTTCGGCGTTCACTGGCTCGTCGCGGCACCCGTCAAGCTGCGCTTGAGGGCGGCAATCGCCGATGTGTTCTTCTTGACCCCGACATCGGCCTTGATGGCGGCCGCGAACTGCTGGGCATATTCCTCGCCCAGCGCGCGGGCGAGTTCGCCTTGCGTCACCTGGATCAGATTCGGCTCGGTCGCGATATTGCCGGGCACGATCTTTTCGAGCCAGACCACATACCAGCCCTTCTTGTCCTCGGCCTCGATCACCTTGGCATGATGGGCTGGAATGCTGAACAGGAGAGCAAGCGCCGGCGGCACCTTTTGCTGGGCTCTGGCCATATCGATCCGGCGCGCGCCGATGGGCCTGAGGCCCGGTAGTGGAACCCCGGCACCGGAGAATGCGCTCGCAAGCGGGGCACCCTGGTTGACCTTCAGCGCGATGGCATCGGCGAGCCGCTTTGCCGCCCTTGACGCGCGATCCTGCTGGAAATCGGCAATGACCTGCGGGCGAATATTGGCCAGGGGCTTGGGTGCCGCCGCATTGATCCGGTCGAGATCGTAGAAGCCATAGCTTTGCCCGGCCGCAATCGTCATCACCGCGGCGTCGTCATTGACTTCGGCCTGGAATGCATCGTGCAGGATCGGCTGCAGCTCGGGCGGAGCCTTGTAGGCAGGCGCATCGGGCGCAATGCCGCTCCCTGTCAGCGCCGGGGTTGCCACAACCGTCAGGCCTTCGGCCTTCACCACATCGTCGAATGTCGATCCGTCAGCCACCGCGTCCTCGATCTTGGTCACGAAATCGGCAATTGCGACATCAACCTTCTGCTTCACGATCTGTGCCGACAATGTGGGGCGGACTTCGGCAAGCGACTTGCCCCCGATCCGGTTGATCGCATCGACGCGGATCACGAGCCAGCCGAGCGGCGATTTCTGCGGGTCGATTATCGCACCCTTGGGCGCGGCAAACGCAGCCTTGGCGATCGCAGGCGAGGCCGCGAGCCCGGCATAGGCCGATTGGTCTTGCGCCGCGAGCGTGGTCGCTTCGCCGCCAGAGGCCTTTGCGGCCGCTGCAAGCGGCATGCCGCCGCGCGCCTTGGTCGCGATTTCGTTCGCCACCGCTTGTGTGGGCACCACGACCTGGCTGAAGACGCGGGTTTCCTTTGCCGCATATTGCGCTGCATTGGCCTTGTAGGCCTGCGCAATTTCGTCCTCGGTCGCCGCGATCGTGCCTTCGAACCGCTTGCGATCGAACAGCGCATAGCGGATCACGCGCGTCTCCGGCACGGTATAGCGCGCCACCTGACGCCGGTAGAATTGCTGGAGTTCAGCGTCGGTCGGCGGCGCGCCTGCGCCTGTCGCCGATGTCGGGATCAGGCCGATCTGCCCGCTGCGCGCCTCAAGCAGCAGCGAGGCGACCGGCGTCACCAGCCCGAGCGGAACGCGGGCAGCGCCTGCGGCCGGAAGGATCAGGGCATTGGTCATCTTGTCGCGGGCGAAATCCTCGCGGACGATCGCTTCGCTCAACTTGCGCTGCGCCAGAACCCCTAGAAACGTGTTCCGGTCGAACGATCCCGCAGGCCCGCGAAACGCCGGGATGCTCGCAATCTCGCCATCGACCAGGCGGCTGCTGACAACCATGCCGTTCTTCAGGCCGAACTGCTCGAATGCGCGGCCATTGATCATTTGATCGACGACCTGTTCGACGCCGCCCGAACGTACAAAGGTCGCCATGTCGAGGCCCGGATTCTGCTGCCGCGCGCCGTCAAGCTGGGCTTGAATGCGCTTAGCCGCGTCGGATTCGCTGAGCGAAGCGCCTCCGACCTTTGCCACGTTGGACCCGCCGCCCGCGAGGTTGTCCAGCCCGGAAGGCGTGCCGACGCCGGTCACGATAAAGGCGATCATGATCAGGGCGAGCAGGCCAAGGAGAACCCAGGATGAGAGTGCTCGACGAAAAAAGGAAATCATGAACGGGCTTCCGGCTTGATGTTGATTGCGCCTCGCCATAGGGCGGCGCGGGTCTGGCTTCAAGCGGGCTTTGGGAAAGGGCATTCTTGCAATGGCATTGCGCAAACTGGTCGCCGGAAACTGGAAAATGAACGGTTCGCTCGCGAGTTTGGCCGAACTCGACGCGATTGCGGACGTCGGCTCGGGAGCGGTCGACATCGCCATCTGCCCCCCGGCCACCCTGATCGCGCCGGCCGTGGCCCGCCAACCGGGGCTGGCGATCGGCGCACAGGATTGCCACTGGAACCCATCAGGCGCGCATACGGGATGCCTGTCGGTCGCCATGCTGGCAGAGGCGGGCGCCAGGCTGGTCATTGTCGGCCATAGCGAGCGGCGCACCGACAATCACGAGACCGATGCCGAAGTGAAAGCCAAGGCTGAGGCGGCCATTGCCGGTGGGCTCACGGCCATAGTCTGCGTCGGAGAAACCGAAGCAGAACGCGATGCCGGGCGCGAGGTGGCAGTCGTGACCGGGCAGCTCCGGGGTTCGGTGCCGGAAAGCGCGACGGGCGAAACGCTGGTGGTCGCCTATGAACCGGTCTGGGCCATCGGTACCGGCCGGACCCCGACTGTTGCGGACGTCGCCGACATGCATGCCGCGATACGCCAATGTCTCGGCCAATTGCTCGGCGATGAAGGCGCAAATGTGCGTATCCTTTACGGCGGCTCGGTCAAACCGGCGAATGCCGCGGAATTGCTGCACGTACCCGATGTAGACGGCGCATTGGTGGGCGGTGCCAGCCTGAAAGCCGCCGATTTCGTGCCGATCGTCGCCGCCGCACAATAATCTGCAGCCCAGCTGCATCCAAATCGGGTGCCTCGCCAATAATAGCGAATAACTCCGCGCGTCCGCTCGGGGGCTAACGTTTGCGCCGTTCGCACGGGCGACGAACTTATTGAAATGAGGCTACCGCATGAAAAAGACTGTCATCAATACGCTCATGATCGCCGCTGCTGCGATGGCCATGACCGCCTGTTCCAAAAAGCCGGCCGAGGCCGACAATGCCATGATGGCTGACAATGAAGCCATGATGGACAATGCCGCCATGGGCGATGGTGCGATGGCTGGCGGTGACATGCCGATGGTCGGCGGCGCCCCGATGGACCCGGCCAATGACGTTGTGACCAACGCTTCGAAAGCGGGCGACCTCAAGACGCTCGTTGCCGCTGTCGGCGCTGCCGGGCTGGTCGAGACGCTGAAGGGCCCCGGCCCGTTCACCGTGTTCGCGCCGAATGACGACGCATTCAAGAAGCTGCCTGCCGGCACCGTCGACACGCTTCTCAAGCCCGAGAACAAGCAGAAGCTTGTCGGCATCCTGACCTATCATGTCGTTTCGGGAAAGCTCGACACGGCTGAACTCGACAAGGAGATCGCGGCTGGCGGCGGCAAGGCGAAGCTCAAGACGGTGGCTGGCGGTTCGCTCACCGTTTCAAAGGATGGCGATGCCTACACGCTGACCGACGCAACCGGCGGCACGTCCCGGATCTCGGCTGATGAGCGGAACGTCTATCAGTCCAACGGCGTCGCGCATGTGATCGACACGGTGCTTCTGCCGTCCAAGTGATCTCACAAAGAATCTCGGTGCGCCAGGCCGGTCAACACCTGGACATCTAGATGCGGCCCTGGCCGGGACCCCTCCCCGCCAGGGCCGTTTTTGGCGGGGCGGGGACGGTCGGGGCCATTATTCGCATTCTAGTCCGCCTGTTTTTCACCCCGCCAACTTTGCGCCGATTTCTGCAGGGGGCGGTCGGGAGATGCCCGGTTGATCCGCTGCCGCTGCTCGGCTAAGGGCCGCGCCCATGTATAAATTCCTTCTTGTCGTTCACGCGATCATCGCAGCCTCCATGGTCGGGGTCATCCTCATGCAGCGCTCCGAAGGCGGCGGGCTTGCTGGTGGCGGAAGCCCCTCGGGCCTCATGACCGCGCGCGGCGCTGCCGATTTCCTGACGCGGGCGACAACGATTCTCGCCAGCCTGTTCGTGCTGCTGTCGATCGGGCTGGCCGGGCTGGCGACGTTCAATCGCGCGCCTGCCGAACTTGACACCTCTCTGGCCAAGCAGCCGGTATCAGCCCCGGCGGCGCCGGTTTCGGGTGTGCCGCTGGCGGGTTCGGATGCTGGCACCCCGGCTGCGGCTCCCGTCCAGACTGCCCCCGCGGCAGCCGTCCCGCTTGCTACCGCGTCCAAGGCTCCGGTTCAGGCACCGACGGCGAAGCCCAAGGTGAAGCCTGTCGCTACGCCGGTTGCGCAGAAGGCTGCGACTATCACCCCGCCGCCGGTCTCGACCGCGCCCGCCACGGCCCCGGCAAACAATCCGCAATAATATTTCGCGCGAAGGGGTTCTGCCCCTTGCCGAATCTGCATCAGGGCGTCTAAGCCTCTCCTCCCATGGCGCGGTTTATTTTCATTACCGGCGGCGTGGTCTCCTCGCTTGGCAAAGGGCTTATGGCAGCGTCGCTGGCCGCGCTTTTGCAGGCGCGTGGATACCGCGTGCGCATCCGGAAATTCGATCCCTATCTCAATGTCGATCCGGGGACGATGTCTCCCTATCAGCACGGCGAAGTCTATGTGACCGATGACGGGGCCGAAACCGACCTCGATCTCGGCCATTATGAACGCTTTACCGGGGTTGCCGCGCGCCAGTCGGACAATGTGACGTCGGGCCGGATCTACCAGCAAATCATCACCCGCGAACGGCGCGGCGATTATCTGGGCGCGACGGTTCAGGTCATCCCGCACGTCACCGATGCGATCAAGGCTTTTGCGATGGCGGATGTCGACGATCTCGATTTCGTCCTGTGCGAGATTGGTGGCACCGTCGGCGACATCGAATCGCTGCCGTTCATTGAAGCGATCCGCCAGTTGCGCAACGACGTGGGCCGTAACAATACGGTCTTCATCCATGTGACGCTGGTGCCCTATATCGCGGCGGCCGGTGAGCTGAAGACGAAACCCACCCAGCACAGCGTCCGCGAACTGACGGCCATGGGCATCCAGCCCGATATCCTGTTGTGCCGCACGGAGCATCCGCTCCCCGAGGGCGAGCGCGCGAAGATCGCACTGTTCTGCAACGTCCGCAAGGAAGCCGTCATCCAGGCGCTCGATGCCAGCAGCATCTATGCGGTCCCGCTCCAGTATCATGCCGAGGGGCTGGACGATGAAGTCCTCCGCGCTTTCGGGATCGAACCGGGCACCGCGCCCAACCTGCGCCGCTGGGACGATATTGTTGATCGCCAGAGGAATATCGAGGGCGAAGTGACGATCGGCGTCGTCGGCAAATATGTCGGCCTTCCTGATGCTTACAAGTCACTCCACGAGGCGCTCATCCATGGCGGGCTTGCCAATCGTGTGAAGGTGCGGATCAACTGGATCGATGCCGAGCTTTTCGAGCGGTCGGAAAGCGATGTCGCAGCGGCGCTCGAACCGATGCATGCCATTCTCGTGCCCGGCGGCTTTGGCGAGCGCGGCAGCGAAGGCAAGATTGCCAGCGTCAAATTCGCCCGCGAACGCAAGGTGCCGTTTTTCGGCATCTGCCTCGGCATGCAGATGGCCTGCATCGAAGGCGCGCGGAACACGGCGGGGATTGCGGACGCGACCAGCAGCGAATTCGGATCCGGCGGCTCGCCGGTCGTCGGCATCATCACCGAATGGATGAGCGAAGAAGGCCTGCAAAAGCGCGAGGCAGGGGGCGACCTGGGCGGCACGATGCGGCTTGGGGCTTATGATGCCACGCTTTCAGGCAACAGCCATGTGGCCAGCATTTACGGCAGCACTTCGATTTCGGAGCGCCACCGGCATCGTTATGAAGTCAACGCCCATTACAAGGCGCCGCTTGAAGCCGGCGGGCTGGTCTTCAGCGGCATGTCGCCGGATGGCGAGCTTCCCGAAATCGTCGAGCGGCCGGATCATCCCTGGTTCGTGGGCGTGCAGTTCCACCCCGAACTGAAGAGCAAGCCGTTCGACCCGCATCCGCTGTTCGCGAGCTTCATCGAGGCCGCGGTCAAGCAGAGCCGATTGGTATAACGCACGATTTGAAGCGTGCCGCCCCCTCTGATAGAGGGGCGCCGCATTCCCGCTTTGCAGACAAGGACATTCGATGGTTCCCCGCTATTCCCGCCCGGACATGGTCAAGATATGGGAGCCCGAGGCCCGTTTCCGCATCTGGTTCGAGATCGAGGCGCACGCAACCGATGCCCTCGCCGAGCTGGGCGTGGTGCCGAAGGAAGCGGCGCGCAGCCTCTGGGCCTGGTGGGCGACCAATCCGGCCATCGACGTTCCCGCCATCGATGCGATCGAGGCCGTCACCAAGCATGACGTGATCGCGTTCCTCACCTGGGCTGCCGAAAATGTGGGTGACGATGCCCGCTTCATGCACCAGGGGATGACGAGTTCCGACGTGCTCGACACTTGCCTTGCCGTGCAGCTGGCGCGCGCGACCGACATATTGCTCGACGATCTCGACAAGCTCCTTGCCGTCATCAAGCGGCGCGCCTTCGAGCATCGGATGACGCCCTCGATCGGCCGCAGCCACGGCATCCATGCCGAGCCGGTGACGTTCGGGCTGAAGATGGCCGAAGCCTATGCCGAATTTTCCCGCGGACGCGAACGGCTTGTGGCCGCGCGCAAGGACATTGCCACCTGTGCCGTCTCGGGTGCGGTCGGCACTTTCGCCAACATCGACCCGCAGGTCGAAGCGCATGTCGCGGAGAAGTTGGGCCTCGCGATCGAGCCCGTTTCGACCCAGATCATCCCGCGTGACCGGCATGCGATGTATTTTGCAACGCTTGGCGTCATTGCCTCGTCGATCGAGCGGCTGGCGACCGAGATCCGCCATCTCCAGCGGACCGAAGTGCTTGAGGCGGAAGAATATTTCTCGCCCGGCCAGAAGGGTTCGTCGGCGATGCCACACAAGCGCAACCCGGTGCTGACCGAAAACCTGACCGGCCTTGCCCGCATGGTCCGTTCCTATGCGATACCGGCGATGGAAAATGTGGCGCTCTGGCACGAGCGCGACATCAGCCATTCCTCGGTTGAGCGCTATATCGGCCCCGATGCGACGATCACGCTCGATTTTGCGCTGGCGCGGCTTACCGGCGTGATCGACAAGCTGCTGGTCTATCCCGAGCGGATGCAGAAGAATTTGGACAAGATGGGCGGGCTCGTCCATTCGCAGCGGGTCCTGCTGGCGCTGACCCAGGCGGGCGTCAGCCGTGAGGATGCTTACAGGCTGGTCCAGCGCAATGCGATGAAGGTGTGGGAGTCCGACGGAAAGCTGTCGCTCCTCGAACTGCTCAAGGCGGATCCGGATGTAACGACTGCGCTTTCCCCTGCGGAAATCGAGGAAAAATTCGACCTTGCGTATCACCTGAAACATGTCGACACTATTTTTGCGCGTGTGTTCGGCAGCGATTGATGCCTGACGGGCGCCGAAACGGCACCGGAGCCATGCTTGGCGGGGGAGGTGGATGAAGCGCGCCTTGAAATGGGCCTTGGTGCTGGTTGGAACGGGGCTGCTGGCGCTGCTCCTGATCGGCTGGCAGCGCGATCTCGATCCGGCCGACCTGCAGGCGAAATACGCGAACGGCGCATCGCAGTTCCTTGATGTCGGCGGAGGGCTTCTCGTCCACGCCCGCGATCAGGGGCGGGGGGATGGAGAGGCGATCGTCCTCCTTCACGGCTCCAATGCTGCGCTCCAGACGTGGGAGCCGTGGGTCAAGCGGCTGGGAACCAAATACCGGGTGATCAGTCTTGACCAGATCGGCCATGGCCTGACCGGCCCCAATCCGTCTGACGATTACAGCCCGGCCGCCTTTGTCGATACGCTCGACCGGACGCTCGCCAAGCTTGGCGTTACCCATTTTGCGCTGGCGGGAAGCTCGATGGGCGGGGCAGTGGCCTGGCACTATGCGCTGGCGCATCCCGAAAAGGTCGATGCCTTGATCCTGGTCGATGCGGCGGGCGCGCCGGTCGCGGAATCGGATGCACTGCCGATCGGCGTACGTGTCGCGCAGACGCCGCTCGTCCGGCAACTGGCCGAATTCGTCACTCCGCGCAGCCTTATCGAGCGGACCTTGCGGGAGGGGCTCTACAACCAGTCGGTCATCGATGACCGGATGATCGACCGCTACTGGGAATTATTGCTCTATCCCGGCAACCGCCGCGCAACAATGCTGCGGAACAGCCGGAAGAAGGATGTCGCGGATCGCGCCACGCTTTCGCGCCTGCACATGCCGGTTCTCATCCTCTGGGGAAAGGAAGACCGGCTGATCCCGGTCGTGGCGGCGCGCTGGTTCGTGAAGGCGATGCCGCAGGCGCAGCAGATCGTCTATCCCGGCATCGGCCATGTTCCGATGGAGGAAGCCCCGGACCGGTCCGCGCGTGATGTCGATACCTTCCTCTCGAGGCTTGCGCGCCCGTCACAAAAGTGAAACGCTCGGCCCCCATTGATTTTCGAAGGGCAACCGGGCGTGGCAAAACAGCGAATGGCAGTGATTGCGGTCTATTCGCTGAAAGGCGGGGTCGGGAAAACGACGCTGGCCGTCAACCTTGCCTGGTCCTCGGCGATCCAGTCCAGCCGCCGCACCCTGTTGTGGGATCTCGATCCACAGGCGGGGGCCTCATTCCTGCTGGGGCATGACGGCCGGAACAAGGGCGCCGCGCAGGCCGTATTTGCAAAGGATGTCGCGCCCGAAAAGCTGGTGGTGCCGACAGGCATAGACCGGCTGAGCCTCCTCGCCGCCGATACCTCGCTACGCAGCCTTGACCGGCTTCTCTTCACGCTCGGCAAGAAGAAGCGGCTGTCCAAGCTGATCGAGGGGCTGGAAAGGGAATATGATCGCGTCATCCTCGATTGCCCGCCGGGCCTGACCGAAACGAGCGAGCAAGTGATGCGCGCCGCCGATGCGATCATCGTCCCGCTGATCCCGTCGCCGCTGTCGCGCCGCGCGCTTGAGGATGTGGTCCAGCACCTCGACCGCGAGCACAAGGGGCACGGCCCGATCCTTCCGGTCTTCTCGATGGTCGACCGGAGGCGGACACTCCACCGCGCGGCGCTCGAGGCAGAGCCCGACTGGCCTGTCATCCCGATGGCCAGCGCCGTCGAACAAATGGCCGTCCACCGCGCGCCGGTGGGCGTGTTCGCCGGAGAGTCCGCAGCGGGCCAGGCGTTCACTGCCCTGTGGCGCGGGATCGAGGCGCGGCTGGCGAAGATGGGGTAGGGCCCGCGATCCGATCTGGCATCGTCGCTCACAGTCGTGCATAGCCTTCCCAAACAATTCGATCGGAATCTTGCGATGGCCTTCAACATCTACGAAATGTCCGCCCCAGTCTTTGCAAACGCACTCGCGGACATGCGCGCATGGCTCGACAAGGCGGCCGGCATCAAGACGGAAGCCGAATTGCTCGACGCACGCCTCGCGCCGGACATGCACCCCCTGAGCAGGCAGTTCCAGATCGCCTCGGACTCAGCGAAGGGCGCGATGGCGCGGTTGAGCGGGCTCGAGGCTCCGGCGATGGCGGATACCGAAGCCAGCTTCGATGAACTGCGGGCCCGTTGCGACCGGACCATTGCCTTCATCAAGAGCATCGATCCGGCGAAGCTGACCGATGCGGCGGAGCGCGAGGTGATCCTCAAATTTCCCAATGGCATGGGATTTCGCTTTACCGGCCAGCAGTTCCTGGCCGGATTTGCGCTGCCCAATTTCTTCTTCCACGTCACAACGGCCTATGCGATTCTCAGGGCGGCCGGCGTGCCGCTGGGCAAGCCGGATTTCCTCCAGCATCTTGGGCCGCCCAATCTTTCCGCGGACGGGTAGGGGGCGGCATTTTCGATGCCCGCGCGGGATGCGATAATGACCATCCTCCTTTCCGCTATCGCGATGACACTCATCGTCGGCATCCGGTATCTGATCGCGAGCGGCGCCTTTGCCTGGGCGACTCGTCTCAAACATCCTGGCCTATATGCCCGCCTTGTGCCCCAGATCCGGCGAGAGATCGGATGGTCGTTGGCGAGTGCCGCGATCTACGGCGTTCCTGCGGGCATCGTCGCCTGGGGCTGGGACGCGCGCGGCTGGACGCTCATCTATCGCGACATCGAGGCGCAGCCGCTCTGGTATTTCCCGGTCTCGATCCTGCTCTACCTCGCGGCGCACGACACATGGTTCTACTGGACGCACCGGCTGATGCACCGGCCCTGGTGGTTCGGCCACGCGCATGCCGTCCATCATGCGAGCCGCCCGCCGACCGCCTGGGCGGCAATGAGCTTCCACCCCTGGGAAGCCTTGACCGGCGCGGTCGTTATCCCGGCGCTGGTCTTCCTCATTCCCATTCATGTCTGGGCGCTTGCGGTTGTGCTTTCGATCATGACGCTTATGGGTGTCACCAATCATATGGGGTGGGAAATGTTTCCGCGCGCCATCGTCAGGGGCGTCATGGGAAACTGGTTGATCACGGCAACGCATCACCAGCGGCACCATGACGAGTATCGGGGGAATTATGGCCTGTATTTCCGCGTGTGGGACAAGCTCTGCCGCACGGATCGCGGGCTTGGCGCTTTTGGCGGCGATGACCGTGGGGGCGGCCGAACCGTCAAGCCTTGAGGTCTCGATCACGGGGATGCGCAGCCTGAAGGGCAATGTCCTGATCTGCCTGACTGCGAATGCCAGGGCCTTCCCGAACTGCGCGGCCGATGCGCTGGCGCGCAAGCTGATCGTCCCGGCGGCAAAGGCCGGGTCGGTCCATTTTGCCGACCTCGCCCCCGGCCTTTACGCGATTGCGCTGATTCACGACGAGAATGCGAACGGCAAGCTCGACACGGCGATGATGATCCCGCGCGAGGGCTTCGGCTTCTCGATGAACCCGGCCATCGCCTTCGGCCCGCCCAAATTTGCCGCCGCCCGGTTCGGCATCGGGCCGGGCGAAACGGCGCAGTCGGTGAAGATGAAATATATGTTCTAGCGGCTCCAGCCCTGCCCGAGGGCGCGACTGGACATGGCATCGAGAAAGGCGCGCGTCGCGGGCGATTTGCCGCGGCTCGCCTCGAACAGCAAATGGACTGGAATGCGGACAGGCGCATCGGGGCGGAGGATCTCGACAAGCCGGCCTGCCGCCAACCCGTCATCGACCTGGTAGCTCAGCAAATTGGCAATCCCGATGCCAGCTTCCGCCGCGGCGATTGTCGAATCGACCGTGTTGAGCAACAGCCGGGGCCTGACGGTGACGCGTGCCTTTCCCTTGTCGCCAAAGCGCCACTGATCGGCCGCGCGCGGGCCGGTGGTGGCGATCACCTTGTGCGACGCCAGTGCTTCGGGGCGGTCGGGCACGCCGTGGCGCGCAAGATAGGCAGGGCTGGCGACAATCGCCTGCCGGACCGCGCCGATCCGGATGGCCTTCAATGAGGAATCTGTCAGCTCTCCGATCCGGACTGCAACGTCGATCCCTTCCTCGACGATCCGCACATTGCGGTCGATCAGCATCATGCGAATATCGAGCCCGGGATGGCGGTCGAGCAGCTCGGTCACTACCGGCAGGACATGGAGCCGCCCGAACGCCACGGGGGCCGTCACGTACAGCTGCCCCGATGGCTCGGCCAGCGCGCCGCGCGCCTGCCGTTCGGCATCGGCCAGCTCGGCAAGAAGCGGGCGCACCCGGTCGAGCAGCCTCAGCCCTTCGTCGGTCAGCGAGACGGCGCGGGTGGAGCGGTGGAACAGCACCACGCCCAGATGGCTCTCAAGCGCCGCAATCCCGCGCGTGACCGCCGGCGGGGAAACATTGAGCGCGCGCGCCGCGGCCGCAAAACCCCCGCGATCGGCAACACCAACAAACATTCCGAACACTTCGAGCCGGTCCATGATTATTCCAGATAATGAAATACTGATTCACATTATTAGTATATTATCGAATTATCTGCAATTTTCTATCTGGCCGTCATGGCACAGAATTTCCTCCACACCCTGTTCAGCGATGCCGCTCGCGGCATGCAGGAAAAGGCCGGGTCCCGCGGCGCCTATGCCCGGATGGAAGCGGGCGCCGACGGGCCGGACGAGATGGGCCCGAAAGAAGCGGAGTTCATCGCGCTGCGCGATTCCTTCTATATGGCGAGCATCACCGAAGCGGGATGGCCCTATATGCAGCATCGCGGCGGGCCGGCAGGCTTTCTGAAACTGCTGCCCGGAAACCGGCTCGCCTTTGCCGACTATCAGGGCAACAAACAGTATCTGAGCACGGCAAACCTGATCGCGGAACCTCGCGTCGCGCTGTTCCTGATGGACTACCCAAACCGCCGTCGCCTCAAGATTATCGGCACGGCCCGGACCGTCGAGATCGGTGACGATCCCGAATTTGTCACGTCGCTGATGACGCAAGGATACAGGGCCGCGCCCGAACGGGCCTTCGTGATCGACGTCGTGGGCTATGACTGGAATTGCCCGCAACACATCACACCGCGCTTCACCGAAGCCGAGATCGCTCAGGCGATCCGCCCCCTGACCGCCGAAATCAACCAGCTGCGCGCCGAGCTCGACCGGCTTCGCGCGCAGGCAGCCCCCACCAGCAACGGAGAACAGCAATGACAAACCCCCTCACACGCGGCGCGCATCATATCGGCCTGTCGGTGCCCGACCTCGATACCGCGACTGCCTTTTTCTGCGACGCGCTCGGGTTCAGCATTGCGGGCGAGCGGCCCGACTATCCGGCGCGGTTCGTTTCGGATGGGAAGGTGCTGCTCACGCTCTGGCAGGTCGCCGATCCCAAAACGGCCACGCGCTTCGACCGGCGCGCCAATATCGGGCTCCATCACCTGGCGCTTGGCGTCGAGGACAACACCGCGCTCGAACTGGTCCATGCCCGTGTGTCGGGCCATCCCGGCGTGACGATCGAGTTCGACCCCCAGCCGATCCGCGAAGGCGCGACCACCCGGCATTTCGTTTGCTATATGCCCGGCGGCGTCCGCATCGAATTCGCCACGCCCTTTGCTTGAGAAAGGAAACGGGATGGAAAACCGTCCGCCGCTCCCGCCATTTACCGCCGAAACGGCGGCGCAAAAGGTTCGCGCTGCCGAAGATGGCTGGAATGGCCGCGACCCCGCAAGGGTGGCATTGGCCTATACGCCGGATTCGGTCTGGCGGAACCGTGCCGAATTCATCGAGGGGCGGGCGGAGATCGAGGCGTTTCTGCACCGCAAATGGCAAAAGGAGCAGGAATATCGCCTGATCAAGGAACTCTGGGCACATGACGGCAACCGGATTGCCGTCCGCTTTGCCTATGAGTGGCATGATGCGGCCGGAAACTGGTTCTGCAGCTATGGCAACGAGAATTGGGAGTTCGCCGCGAACGGGCTGATGCGCCGCAGGATCGCGAGCATCAACGATCTGGCCATTACCGAGCCCGAACGGAAATTCCGCTGGCCGCAAGGCCGCCGCCCCGACGATCATCCCGGACTCTCGGATCTGGGCCTCTAATCATTGCACTTTGGCGAAAGGCCGCGTTAAGGTTCACCGCATTATCTCCTGCCCCCGAAGGAGGCATGATGTGCGGTTCCTTGCGCTGACCCTGACGGGCGCCCTGTGCGCGTCTCCGGCCCTGGCTGACGATCGGCCGCGGCAGCGCGACTATCTGAGCGTAGCATTGGGTGCCGGCACCATCCCCAGCTATTCGGGGTCGGACGAGAATGTCTTCATTCCGGCGCTGGTTGCGCGCGGGCGGCTGCACGGCTTTGCCTTTGTGACGCGCGGCGTGAACCTTTCGATCGACTTGGCGCGCGAGCATTCCGGCGACGATGTGGATTTCAAGCTCGGCCCGGTGGTCAACCTCAGGACCGAGCGCAGCGCACGGATACGCGATCCGCAAGTCGAAGCACTGGGAACGCTGCCGCGCACGCTGGAGGGTGGCGTCTATGCCGGCATCGCGAAGACCGGGGTGCTGACCAGCAAGCATGACCAGCTTGGCGTCCGCGTGTCCTACCTGCACGACCTTCTGGGCAAGCATGGCAGCTATGTCATTTCCCCGTCGATCGAATATGGCACGCCGCTTTCGCGCACCGTCTTTGTGGGGACGCAGGCTTCGGTCAGCTATGTGGGAAAGGGCTATGGCCGGCACTACTACGACATCGACGCAGCGGGCAGCGCGGCGAGCGGCCTCGCGGTCTATAATGCCGCAGGCAGCAAGGCCGGCTTTGCAAAGATGGCCTTCACCCTTGCCGCCGCGAAATCGCTTTCGGGGGATTTGCGCAAGGGCTGGGCAGTGGTGGTCGCGGGGCAATATGGGCGGATGCTCGGCCGCTACGCCCAATCCCCGATCGTGGCCGATGCGGGCGATGCCGACCAGTGGCTGGGCGGGCTCGGGCTGGCCTATACATTCTGAGCGCACCCGACTAAAACTCGATTCATCCCCGGGGAGTCGTTTGACTGAGAGGTGCGCGTAACGTCGCACGACCCGCTGAACCTGATCCCGTTTGCACGGGCGGAGGGAGGGAGCGGCCAAGACCACCGCACTCTCCAGCCGGATTATGGAGAGCAAGACAATGGCCGATCTGCACGCCCCCACCGAACTCAAAGTCACCACCGGACCGATCCGGGGGAGCAAGAAGATCCATGTCGGCCTGCGCCGCGTCGCGATGCGCGAGATCCATCTCGAGCCGGGCTGCGGCGAGCCGCCCCTGCGTGTCTATGACACCTCCGGCCCCTATACCGACCCCGACATGCGGATCGACATCATGTCCGGCCTGCCGCAACTCCGCCGCGAGTGGATCACGGCGCGCGGCGATGTCGAAAGCTATGACGGGCGCGAGCTCCAGCCCGAGGACAATGGCCAGCTCGGGCCAGACCGCTCGGGCGGCGTCGCGCGCTTCCCCAATGTCGTGAAGCGACCCCTGCGCGCCAAGCCCGGCATGAACGTCAGCCAGATGCACTATGCGCGGCGCGGCATCATCACCCCCGAAATGGAATATGTGGCGGAGCGCGAGAACCTCGGCCGCTCGCAACTCTCCGAATATGTCCGCGACGGGCAGGATTTCGGCGCGTCGATCCCCGATTATGTCACCCCCGAATTCGTCCGCGATGAAGTCGCACGCGGCCGCGCGATCATCCCCAGCAACATCAACCACCCCGAATCCGAGCCAATGGCCATCGGCCGCAATTTCCTCGTGAAGATCAACGCCAATATCGGCAACAGCGCCGTCGCGTCGGACGTGGCGGCAGAGGTCGACAAGATGGTCTGGTCGATCCGCTGGGGCGCGGACACGGTGATGGACCTGTCCACCGGCCGCAACATTCACGACACGCGCGAATGGATCATCCGCAACAGCCCCGTGCCCATCGGAACGGTGCCGATCTACCAGGCGCTCGAAAAGGTCGGCGGCATCGCCGAAGACCTCACCTGGGAAATCTTCCGCGATACCCTGATCGAACAGGCCGAACAGGGCGTCGATTATTTCACGATCCACGCCGGCGTCCGCCTGCCCTATATCCCGATGACGGCAAAGCGCGTGACGGGCATCGTCTCGCGCGGCGGCTCGATCATGGCCAAATGGTGCCTCGCGCATCACAAGGAAAGCTTCCTCTACGAACGCTTCGATGAGATCACAGAGATCATGAAGGCCTATGACATCGCCTATTCGCTGGGCGATGGCCTGCGCCCCGGCAGCATCGCCGATGCGAATGACGAAGCGCAGTTCAGCGAACTCTACACGCTTGGCGAACTGACGAAACGCGCCTGGGCGCAGGACGTTCAGGTGATGATCGAAGGCCCCGGCCATGTGCCGATGCACAAGATCAAGGAGAATATGGACAAGCAACTGGAAGTCTGCGGAGAGGCGCCCTTCTACACGCTCGGGCCGCTCACCACGGATATCGCGCCGGGATACGATCATATCACCAGCGGCATCGGCGCGGCGATGATCGGCTGGTTCGGAACGGCGATGCTCTGCTACGTCACCCCCAAGGAGCATCTGGGCCTGCCCGACCGCGACGATGTGAAAGTCGGCGTGGTGACATACAAGCTCGCCGCCCACGCAGCGGACCTGGCAAAGGGCCACCCGGCCGCCAAGATGCGCGACGATGCCTTGAGCCGCGCCCGCTTCGAATTCCGCTGGCGCGACCAGTTCAACCTCTCGCTCGATCCCGATACGGCCGAGCAATATCACGACCAGACTCTCCCGGCCGAAGGCGCGAAGACCGCGCATTTCTGCTCAATGTGCGGCCCCAAATTCTGCTCGATGAAGATCACGCAAGAGGTGAGGGAGTTTGCGGCGAAGCAGAATGCGGAAGCGGATACGTTCATCGCCGCCGAGGAAGCCGAGGCCGGGATGGCGGCGATGAGCGAGAAATTCAAGGAAGAGGGTGGGGAGATTTACCTGCCGGCGGCGGAGTAGCTCGGCCATGACCGGGACACTGCCGCCCGCCGCGCAGATCGACGCGAAGATTGCGGCGCTCGGCGATTGGCGCGGCGAAACCCTTGCCCGCCTCCGCGCCCTCATCAAGGCCGCCGATCCGGACGTGGTCGAAGATGTGAAATGGAGAAAACCCTCCAATCCCGCAGGCGTTCCGGTGTGGGAACATGCGGGCCTCATCTGCACGGGGGAAGTCTACAAGGACAAGGTCAAGCTGACATTTGCCTATGGCGCGTCGCTCGATGACCCGTCGCGGCTTTTCAACGCCAGCCTGGACGGCGGCACCCGCCGCGCGATCGACATCCGCGAAGGCGAAGCGATCGACGCCGCCGCGTTCAAGGCCCTCATCCGCCAAGCTATCGCCGCGAACCTCGCAAAAATGCCCCGCCGCTGATCCCCCGCCAAAGGCGGCGTGAGGCAGGGCACCATAAATCCTCCCCATCGACTTGCGATGGGGAGGGGGACCGCCCCGGACTCGCTCCGGGGTGGTGGCGGGGCCTCACCGCGCGAAGCCGCAAAGGAATGGCCGGGCCACAGGAGGCAGGGTGAAACCGGAAGGGCGGTTCGTGGTGTAGTTCCTTCTGGCGCGGTGCACTCTTGACTTTGCAGATTGTAGCGCCAAAATTGTAACTACATGAAAGTAACCCCGTGCGTTTCGAGTGGGATCCGGTCAAGGCAGCGGCGAACCTGCGCAAACACGGCGTCGCTTTCGAGGATGCCATTCATGTGTTCGCAGACCCGTCACATCTTTCCGATGTGGAGCGGATCGAAAACGGCGAACATCGCTGGCAGACGATCGGCACCGTCGATGGGGTGCGGCTGCTTGTCGTGCTCCATAGCTGGCGTGACGATGACGGCATGGAAGTTATTCGCATCATTTCAGCCCGAAAGGCGGAACGGCATGAAAGACGACGCTACGAACACTAAGCTGGTCCGGCATGAATTCGATCCTGCCAATCCCCCGCCGATGACGGGCGGACAGCGCCAACGCCTGCGCGCGCTCGATGGCCTTCGCGATGAGGATATCGATTTCAGCGACATCCCGCCGCTCGGTGAGAAATTCTGGGCGAATGCGGTGCGCGGCCAATTCTATCGCCCGGTGAAGAAGCAGGTCACGCTGCGCATCGATGCGGATATCCTCGAATGGTTCAAGGCCAATCAGGGCGGCGCGCGGGGGTATCAGACGGCGATCAACGCCGCGCTGCGCAAGGCGGTGGAAGAGGAAATGCGCAAGGGGTGAGTTTGGTGCATTTGGTAAACTGGCACCGTAATTCCGCATATCTCCAGCGATGAAAGCGGGCATCACTGATCGCCTGTAGTCACTGGATGATATCATCGCCAAGATTGACGATCTGGCACCGGCACCGAAACCTCGTGGTCCCTACAAGAAGCGACGCGAATAGGTCGGCATTGCGCTGGAGTCGGGGATACACTATATGTTTCCCATGGCGTTGATTGTCTCCGAATGGCCTGCAAGCACCGGCTTTGACCCCATCAAGGCACGGCAGGTCATCGCATATTTTGCCCGCAAGAACGGCGGCTCTATCGAAAAGCTGAAGCTAACAAAGCTGATCTATCTTTCCGAACGCCTCTCGTTTCAGAAGCGTTCTGCGCCAATGAATTTTGACGACTTCTACTCAATGCCGCATGGCCCGGTCCCGTCCTCGTCGCTGAACGTGATCAACGCCAAGGCGGACGGGATCAAGCTTCATGGCAACCTCGTCTCCGCTAGCGACGAAATCGGGAATGATCGCCTCAGCGCGAACGACGTTGCTATCCTTGACCAAGTGTGGGGCGAATTCGGCAAAATGTCTGCATTCCAGCTGCGGAACTGGACGCACGACAATTGCAAGGAATACGTGGAAGTGCCGGAAGGGCGCTTCACTATCTCGTATGATGAGATACTTGATGCGGTGGCCGTGGAAGATTCCGACGCAATCATGCGGGAGCTGAAATTCCTACAGCGAGAAATGGGCCGCTTGCCCGGCCCGAATGGCGCTTAAGGCCGGATCGACTTTCTTTTTGAATGGGACTGGCGGTCACGCCAACCCAAGAGGCGCGCACCTTTGCATTTGCCTGACTAACCCTTGCGACAAAGGGAACCTGTTGGTTGTACCCGTTGTAACCTATCGCCCCGGGTTCGATACGAGTTGCATGCTTGCGGTCGGCGACCATCCTTTCATTAAGCATCAGTCCTGCCTTTCGTATGGGCAAGCGAAGAAGGTATACGGAAAGGCGGTTGAACAGGACATCGAAGGGAAGACCTACGCTCTTGCGGAGAACGTTGAACCGGAGTTGCTAAAGGCTATGCAGAAGGCCCTATTCGCCTCGAAAGACTCGCCTCCGTTCGCCCTCGAATATGCCAAAAAACGAGGGTTGAAAGCATAGCCAATTTCAAATTGAGACACTACCTTCTTTCAATGACAAATGCGCAAAACTACAAGAAATATCTCATCCATACCTGTCGCTAGTTGGTACCCTAGCCCCCAACCCACGCCGCCTCAGGATGCTTCGTTAAACCCACCCCGAAGCGACGCGGGCCCCTGGGTGTGCGCCCCGGGGGGCTTTGCGGGGAGGCGGGTGGCGTATGACGGTGCCGTTCCTCCCCGAAAAGGCCGGTTGCGGTGCTCCGCCGCATGGTCTGCCCGTCTAGCCATTCCCGCTCACCTTCCGAACCAACCGCCAAACCGCACGCGCGATCCGCGCGATCTGCCACGGCATGATCGGCGGTTCGGGTGGCGGGGGCAGGCCGTCTATCGGTTCGATGGAGCGGACGATCATGGCGTTGAAATCATATCGCTCGCCCTGGATGCGCACGCTGCGCCCGATCCACGGCTTCAGGTCGATACAGCTATCGAGCACCCACCCCTGGATGGGATCGGGGTTCTTCTTCAGCATCAGGCCGAATGCGCCGGGCCAGATTATGCCGGTATCGTCGATCTGCTGGCCGTATCGCGCCACCTGCGCCTCCCCGGAGGCCCGTCGCGGGCGGCCCCGCGATGGCGTCTCCTTTTCGATCCATGATCGGGGAGGTCGCTAAACCGGCACTAAAGCCCCCATAGATTTTAGGTCCGAGAACCCTGGACATGTCCACGGGCTCCCCGACCGGGGATCTTGGTCGGTCAGTAGGGCAAAGGCCTTACCAACCTCTTTAGTGCCGGGGTTAGCGACGCCCCGTAGCCGCACGTCAGCGGCTCTGCCGGAAACGATGTCCGCAAAGCCCGCGCGATGCAAGGGCAGGTGTGTCAGCCGCTTGAATACCCCCGCTTTTCCGTTCGCTCCATTTATGCTCAACCCTGCAGGATGAAGTCCTGCAATGGCCCCTCATTATACGATTCCGTCCGTGCGCTTGACATGCGTGTCAAGATGTGTCGTATATAAACGACAATGTATCGGGTCGAGCGTACCGAGGAGTTTGAAGACTGGCTCGATGGTCTTCGGGATGAAAGGGCGCAATTCAGAATTCTTCAGCGGCTGGTGCGGTTGCAGGGCGGCAATCCGGGAGACTGGAAACCGGTCGGCGATGGTGTGAGCGAAATGCGGATCGATTATGGGCCCGGCTATCGCGTCTATTTCACGCTTCGCGAGCGAGTGGTTTACCTGCTGCTCTGCGGCAGCACAAAGCGCGATCAGGATCGGGCGATCAAAATGGCAAAGGAGTTGGCGAAATCATGACAAAGCTTGTCACTGCCCCTTTTGATGCCGCGAAATATATCCGCACACCGGAAGCCGCTATCGAGCTGCTCAGCGATGCGCTCGAAAGCGGAGATCCCGGTTATGTTGCAGCAGCTCTTGGCGCAATTGCCCGCTCCGAAGGCATGACCAAGATCGCCGCCCAGACCGGGGTCAACCGGCAGGCGCTTTACACAGCGCTTTCGGCCAGCGGCAATCCGACGCTGGAAACGCTGCTGAAAGTCATGGCCGCACTCGGCATGCGGCTTAAATGCGTGCCCGTCGAGGAGGATCAGGCGGAGGCCATTGGGCGGGCGGCATAGCGAGCGCTATAAATTTCCTCTGTCCTATTCGCGCGAATCATGATCCATACTCGCAAATGGATACAGACTCTCGCCTCACCCAAGCCGCCGACCCCCAACTCCCCACCGCCCGGAACCGCGAATGGTCCCCCGTGCCACGGCAGGCGCGCGCCGATGGCTGGACGGCGGAAAAACAGCGCGCCTTTATCGAAACGCTCGCCGATACCGGGTCGGTCGATCAGGCGGCCTTCATGGTCGGGATGAGCGTCACCGGCTGCTATCGCCTCCGCCGCGCGCCGGGGGCGGAGGATTTCAATGCGGCTTGGGGCGCGGCCATCGATTCCGCGTCTAAAAAACTGCTCGATGAAGCGTTCGAGCGCGCGCTGGTCGGCTCGAGCGAGCCGGTCTTCGATCGTGAGGGCAATCGCGTCGGCCGCCGCTTGCGGCAGAGCGATCGCATGCTGATGTTCCTGCTGCGCGCCTATATGCCCGACCGGTTTCGCTATGCGACGCACCAGGCCGTCCGCGCAGGGGAGCCGCCCGCGCCGCCACTCGCGCCGGTCGCAGACGCGCTGGCGTTGCTCGGCCCCGAACTGCCCGGCCCGCCAGAGCCGCCGCTGCCGCCTGATCCGATGCCGCTGGGCGAGGAATTCGAACGCCGCCTTGCCGAGGCCAAGCGCGAAGGCGCGTTTCGTCCGTGGCTGGATGAAGATGAAGCCGGGGAAGGAAAGGCGAGGTGACGAAATGTGCGCATCGCCTAACCTTTCCTGACCTTTGCCCGCGCCACGCGGCAGGCCGGGCGCGCCGGAAAGGGAAAGGGCCGCGCCGGGGGATTGGCGCGGCCCTTCCGGTTCAGCACTTGCAGGGGTTGCAGGTGCAGGGGTTGCAGCGGCATCCGCCCTTGGCAGAGGCCGGGGCAGGGGTTGCGGCGGGCTTGGTTTCAACGATCTTGTTCATGGGTTTTCTCCTTTGTTTGCCATCTGGCGAATCAGTGTATAGCCTCAGTACCATGGTACGGAGTCAAGCGGCATGAAGGGGATGACGATCGGGCGGCTTGGCGAAGCGGCGGGCGTGGGCGTGGAGACGGTCCGTTTCTATCAGCGGCGCGGGCTTCTTTCGGTCCCCGCCAGCGCCGGCGCGGTGCGGCGTTATGGCGCGGAAGACTTGCGCCGCCTGCGCTTCGTCCGCCGCGCGGCAGCGGCGGGCTTCACCCTGGCCGACATAGCGGAGCTGATCCGCCTCGATGCAACCGATGATCGGGCCCGCGCCGCCGCCATGGCCGCCGAACGGCTGGTCGCGCTCGACGATAAGATCGCCGAGCTCGAGGCCGCCCGTACCGCGCTCTCCCGGCTGAGCACGGCCTGTGCCGCAGGCAAGAAGGGGCCATGCCCGATCCTTGCGGCCTTCGATCCGGTTTGACAGGGGGCTGTCAGGGTGGTGCGTTATTGCGACGCGTAAACGGGGCCATTGCCCACTCGCGGGATTGCACGCATCCGATCGCGTACCTAAATTATCGTGCGATCTGAGTGTTCTAATCCGGGAAGGTGTACACGTTGAAACCCTATATCGGCGGGCGGCACCCGGACAGTATCCCGGCTGCAAGCTGTCCGAGCCCCTGGCTCAGCATCCTGATTCCCGTTTACAACGTTGCCCCATATCTTCGCGAATGCGTGGATTCCATCGTCTCGCAGCTGGACGATGAAGGTGTCGAGATCGTGTTGCTCGATGATGCGTCGACCGACGCTTCACGCCAGATTTGCGAGCAGATTTGCGAAGAATATGGGGCCAATGTCAGGCTCTTCATTCACACCTGCAACCGGGGCCTGAGTGCCGCCAGAAACTCCCTGCTCGATGTCGCTCATGGCCGTTACATCTGGTTTCTGGATTCCGACGACAAGCTCCTGCCCACGGCCCTTGCGAAGTTGCGCAATATCGTTGAGTCCGACGCTCCGGACATCGTCCTTTGCGATTACAGCAAGAAGAAGCGGAAGAGATGGCCGACTTTTGCCGGTGAGGTCGGCCGCTTGCAGCATGATCGCGAGGCGTTGGTGCGGGGTGTCTTCGCGTCCCGCAGGATGCAGATATGGTCCAAGATATCGAAGCGGGAATTGTGGGGGGACGATTTGCGCTTTCCGCCCGGACGGTATTTTGAGGATATCGCTGTAACGCCCTGGCTTCTCCTGCGGGCCCGCAGTTACTATTACGTCCCGGAAGCCTGGGTTTATTACAGGATTCGGCCGGGCAGCATTCTTTCATCCTTGTCGCAATCGCCCAAGCTGTTTGACGACAGGAAAAATGCCGATCTGGCGGAAGCGCTGGGCGGTTATTCGCGACTATTGAAGCAGGAACTGCCGCATTCGGAGCGGCAAACCCTTTACTATATTACGCGATTTTACGGCATTGAATTCCGGAAGATTGGCATGCGCCTGGTGCGTGCGCGGTGGCGGCGCGATGGCTGGCCTTCGGTCTCAAGGCAGCTATATCATTATCTTGAGAAGATGCAGGGGTCTGTGCCTTTCTCTTTCTCTCAGCTGGCAAAAGAATATCTCAGGCGTTTCAAGTTCGGGAGTTGGGTTCTTCTCCAGATATTTCTGCTCTTGGCCAAGCCCGATGACTACATTCTTTAGTGCTATCGATAATCGGTGCCGATATGCGATGTCATGCCAGCCTTGATTTGCGGATCAGCGCATAGCTCAATATTGCAAGGGCGACGAGGGTAAGGCTTTCTGTGATTACTCTGGCCCAAGCGGCACCGATCGCCCCCATTGTTGGCAGGAGTGAAAGCAACAGGCCAAGCAGTGCGAATCCGCTGGCAAGCCGCAAGGTGATCAACGTCTTTGAGCGCCCCGCGGACATAAGCATGGGTTCACAATTGGCGCCCAGAACCTGCGCCGCGGCGGCAAACCCAAGCAGCAGAAGAAAGGGATAGGCTCCAGCAAATGCTGGTCCCGACATCAGCAGGATGATCGGTTTGCCGAGCAGAATGATCACCGCCACGATCGCTGATGCAATACCGGCGGAAACAAGGGAAAGGCGATAAAAAACGGCCTTGACGTGACGAACTCCGCCTTCGGCGTAGATGTTGGCCATCTCGGTATAGCCTGCAAGATTGATGAGGCCCGATATCTGCGCCAGAGCCGCCGTCAGTTGGTTGGCCAACCGGAATAATCCGGCTCCAGCGGTGCCCGCATAGGAACCAACCAGCAATATCGGTAGCTGTTGTGCCGCCCCATATGCGGTTTCGCTGATATTGGTCGCCATCACCAGCGACGGCAGCCCCTCATTCTCACGCCATGCCTGCGGCCAATCGCGACTCCTGAATGGACCGAAGTGACGGTGGTAGATTCGGTAGGCATACCACCAGAACACGATCGTCCCGGCCATTTCGCTGATTGCCCATATGAGCAGGAAGGTCGCGATGGACGGCCCAATGGCCAGCGCTAACAACGCCCCGGCGAACTTGATCAGCGAAGGCACTCCGTCGCCCAGGAAGATCAGGGGAAAGCTGTTGGTGAGGCGCAAGATTCCCCGCGGCACGTTACGTAGCGAGAAGAGAAATACGACGGCATAACCAAAGGTGACCCATGCAAGACCGTCGTCCATTGCCAAAGCCGTTCGTCCAAAAATCAGCACCAGCCCGGTGATCGCGACGCTGGCGAGAGCGCTGCCGAGATCGACCATCGTGCAAAGGCGGATCAGCCGGCCAAGCGCATCGTAGTTCCCAGCCTTGACGTGCTGGTGGCCGTATTTGACGACGATCTGCCATACATTGCAGTTTGGCAGCATCTGTATGATCAAGACCGAACTCAGAATTAGCGAAAAAGAGCCAAATTGTGTCGGTCCGAGCGACCGGGTCAGGATGCCCAGATAGATGAGGCTCAACAGGCCGCCAACGCCTTTGCCACTCGCGATCCAGCTTATATGCTCTCGAATTCGAGCAAGCGGCGTCTTGTTTCCAGGGTGCCGCACGGCCCCCGTCAGCTTGGTATCCACCGCCACCATATCCAAAGATGAGTTGGCTAGCTGCAGCTAGCCCATTCCTGATAATGGCGCATGGCGGTGGCCGTCAACCGCCCGATCAGACAACCTCCGCTTTCTCAAGAATTCGCGAGTGCCGGAGAAGCCTATCTCCGGCGCATCCGCGCCGCGAGCGTTACGAAGAAGGCCGTCGACCAGCCGATCAGGATGATGCCGTTGATCCCCTCTATTGCCGAAACGAGCCGCCAGCCCTCGGCCATCGCCGAATCGTCATAGCCAATCGCGCCGTAAGTGATCGTCGAGAAATAGACCGCCTGGCGCAGGCCCTGCACCGCGCCGATCAGATCATAGACAAAGGCATAGAGCCAGATCTCAATGCCATGGAGTGCGATCAGCGCCAGGATCACGGCCAGCGTCACGCTGAAGCCGCGCATCGACATGGGATGGATATGCTCGATCGCTTCCTCGCGCTCCTCGAGCCGCAGAACGCGGGCGACCGCATAAAGCCCCACGGCGTGGAAGATCACGGTCGTAACGACCATTGCCGTGGCAAGCGAGAGTTCGGCGAGCATCGCCCACCGTTAGGGTCGGATCGCAGAAGGCACAAGGTTGCCGGAGCTGCTGGCCCAAGGAGGGCAGGATGGCTCCGGCGCGCCACCCTGCTCAACTATCTTGCTCAACCGTTCGTCTGGCCGTCATGCTTCTGGCGGTAGACGTTCCGGCTCGCGCGATCCTGCATATGTTCGATACGCGCGCGCTCGACGCCGGTCAGACCGGGGCCGTCGACCCGGCTGCGATGTTCGTAGCGGACGATGTGCGCTTGCTGGTGCTCCAGCCGCGCGGCTTCCCCGCGGGTCAGCGCGCCGCTTTCAATGCCGTTGTAGATCCGGCTTTGCTGGTGATGCTGGCGCTGGTTGATCCGCGCTTCGGCGGGCAGGGCGGCAAGAGCGGCAACGGCGAAAGCCGCGCTCAGGATAATAGGGGTACGCATAACGACTTCTCCTCGGGATCGATGATCGTCCCGAATCCTGAACGAACGAAAGCGGCTTACCCTTCGCGGTGAGTGGCGGCGTCAGGTCAGGACGCCGTCCTTGCGCAGCCGCCCGGCATACCAGACCAGGAAGATCGCCACCGCCCAGAGGAATGCCGTGAATGCCATGCCGCCAGTCGTCATCAGGCTCTCGGGCATGTTCCCCAGCCCAAACTGGTAGATCGAGGCAAGCACGAGCCCGATGAACGAGATTGCAAAGGCCTGATAGGCCCAGGCCTTTTTCATGAGCAACAGGACAGAGCCCGCGAACGCACCCCAGACGCCGAGCGCCCAGGCGACATTTGCCCAGAACGGGAAGCTTTCGAACCATGCAATCTGTTCGGGCGTGAACGAGGCCAGCCAGTCCGGGTTGCGCGTCTTGGTCATCACATAGTCGATTCCGCCGATGCTGTTCCACAGCAGGCTGACGACTCCAATCGTCCAGAAGTGCCAGGACGTTCTGCCCGGCGCTGTATTGTCCGCCATATCATCCTCCCCCAATCGCTGCCAAATGGCAGCGCTATCATAGCACGAGGGGCTGTTCTCGCTACTGCTCCGTGGCGTTTGCGGTGTTGGAAACGACGTTCCAGGCGATCTTCCAGCTCCCGTCAGCTTGCGTCTTGTATCCCACCAGCCAATTGCCGCGTTCGATGACCGGCTTCTTCATCTTGGCGTCTGTCATCGTATAGGCATATTCGGCGCGGTAGACGGCCATTTCGCCCGAATTCGCGACATCGACCTTCTCGTTGCTGACCGCGATCTTGGCGAGGGGATCCTGCATCTGCTTGGTCGTGATCATCAGGTCTGCCTCGGGGCCGACCGTGTTGGGCGTGCCGTGGAACATGCTGACCTCATCGGGCGCGTCGTGCGCGACCGCGGCCTTGGCATCGTGCGCGTTGAATTCCTCGACCAGCTTGGCGATATCGGCCCTGACCGCCGCTTCAGCTTTGCTGGTATCGGCCTTGGCAGCAGTATCGGCGGGCTTTGTGCAGGCAGCAAGCGAGGTTGCGCCCAGCACGAGCAGCACGCTGCTGGCGAAGCGGTTCATTTTCATAAGATATTCCCCCACGTTCGGCTTTTTGGAGCTCGCGATGCTCTGCCTCATCGGGCGCGAAGTCAAGGATCGGACGGGCGCAGCTCGCGATCAACCTGCGGGCTTGGGCACAGGCGCCGGGAGCAGCTCGTCAAAGACGATCCGCCAGCCTTTGGGCGTGTCTTGCCAGACACGCGCATAGTGTCCGGTGCCTGCTTCGCCGGAAGGCTGGGCCCAGTGGGCGGCGCCGATCATGAAAACAATATCCCCCGCGCCGGATGCAAGGCTCCGCTCCGCCCGATCATAGGCAATTGTGGCACTGGGAAAGGTCATATCCTGTCGTGCGCCCATACCGGTTGCGGGCGGGCGTTCCGGGCGAAGGACGCGCGCCTGTGTGGCAAGGAAGGGTGCCAGCGACCCGGAGCTGGCGTGTGCGGTCTCAAGAGACGTCACCTGAGCGATTGCGGCAGCGGGCGGCATGGAACGGCTGGCCGAGGCTTGAAATTCCGGCACCGCGCCCTCGCGGGGGATGACGACCGGCTCTTCGGTCCCCGTCCCGCCGTCGAACATCCAGAGCCAGCGCCCGTCTGGCTGCCGCTGCCAAACGGTGAAATATTGACCTTGGATCTTGCCACCGTCGCCAACCGTATAGGGGCCGGTGGTAAAGCCAAGATCGCCCGAACGCGCAATCAGCGCAGCTGCGGGCCACCATTTGAGCGCGCGCGAGCCCGTGTCGGCGCGCGCGTTGAAGACGGCGCGGGCGTTGCGAATCTGCCCGTCAGGGATCACCACACCGTCCGTTGCGGCATAAACGCGAAAGGCGGCGACCCAGCCATGTTCCGCCGCATAGGCCGCAAATTCGCGCTCTGCCGCGACGATGGGCGTTGCCTTTTGCGGTGCCTTGGCCAGCCCGTTACCAGCCGACACGACGGCCATTGCAAGTGCTGCGGTCCGCACGATGTGCCGCCTGTCGGTCACGGCCGCCCCGTCCCCGTGCCGGCGCGGCGGCGATAGGTCAGGTCCCATGTGACGACCCAGGCCTGCTTCGTTTCGTCCCAGCCCTCGCCCCACTGGCGCACGGTGCTTGCATCGATCGGGCGGAAGTTCATCCGCCTTTTCTTGAACTTGACGCCGGGCGGTGAAGGGTTGCTCCGATCGTCCATGAAAAGCGTGCCGCCCTGCATTGTTCCGGCATAGGGCGTGATCCGGCCGGTGGCATCGATCCAGGTCTGTTTCCATTCCTTGGCGACCGCGTCATAGCCATTGATGCTGTGTCCCGAAGCGCCCTGGAACGGGCGCCAATATTCGAGGATGACGCATCCCTGATCGGCAAGCGTGATGCTGCTTTCAGCAACCAGCGCGGTCGTCCCTGAATTCGAGACATCCCATTCACCAAGCCAGAAATCGAACTGGCGGTTTTCCGGCGCGGTGCAGCCAGTCGGGCGCTGCTGGACGACCGCGCCGTTCGCCTCGATCACGCGAAGCCGGGTGACTTCGCTCTCGAGGTCAGCGCGGCTCATTTTGGCTGGCTCGGGGGGAGCAGGCGGCGTTTGAGCGACCACTTCGCTCGATGGGAGCGACAGCGCCGCCAAAGCCGAAATGACGATGCCAGCCTGTCTCATAATGCTCCCTCCTGCCGGTCCTTGGCCGTGCTAGCGCTCCTCCTCCCTTCGGTATCGCGCTTTTCGACAATGGCACGTCGGCGGGCGACCAATGACATCGCGCTTGACTTTTCGAGCCGCATCCGGCTTAGGGGCGCGCATCGTGGCGGGGCGTTATCGCTCCGCCTTGCTGTTTGGGAAATGGGCGGGCCCTTTAACTTCGCCTGGTCTGGGGTACCTCACACGGCCCCTTAACGAACAAAGGAAATACGATGCGTCATCGCGTTGGCGGCCGCAAGCTGCAGAGAACCTCTTCCCACCGCGCGGCGCTGTTCCGCAACATGGCGGCAGCCCTCATCAAGCATGAGCAGATCACCACGACCCTCGCCAAGGCGAAGGAGCTGCGCCCCTATACCGAAAAGCTGGTGACACTGGCGAAGAAGGGCGGGCTTTCGAACCGTCGCCTCGCGCATGCCCGCCTGCTCGACGATACGCAGCTCACCAAGCTGTTCGACGTGCTCGCCGATCGCTACAAGGATCGCGCCGGCGGCTATATCCGCATCGTGAAGGCCGGCATCCGCGCCTCCGACGCGGCCTCGATGGCCGTCATCGAATTCGTCGACCGTGACGAAAGCGCCAAGGGCCAGGATTCGGGACCCGTGATGGGCGACGAGGACATGGCCGAAGCCGCGTAAGGCTCCACCAATGTCCGACGAAGACTATGTCTATGACGAAGCCTCGGGCGAATGGATCAGCGCGTCCGAAGCGCGGGCCAAGTCCGAGGCGGGCAGCAACGTCGAGGTCCGCGATGCGGTCGGCAATCTGCTCGCCGATGGCGATCAGGTCACGCTGATCAAGGACCTGACCGTGAAGGGCGCGGGGCAGACGCTGAAGCGCGGCACGCTCATCAAGTCGATCCGCCTGACCGGCGACCCGCAGGAAATCGATTGCCGTTATGAAGGCATCAAGGGCCTCGTCCTGCGCGCGGAGTTTGTGAAGAAGCGCTGAGCTTGGTATCGCCGCGTGACGTGTAGCGCGAGGAACAGGCAATGGGTGAGATACGGGTCGGCATCGGTGGCTGGACCTACGAGCCGTGGCGCGGAACCTTCTATCCCGAAGGCACACGACAGAAGGACGAACTGGCCTATGCCGGCGCGCATCTGACCGCGATCGAGATTAACGGAACATATTACGGCTCCCAGAAACCGGAGACCTTTGCCGGTTGGGCCAAGGCGGTACCTGACGGCTTCAAGTTCTCGGTCAAGGCATCGCGTTTCTGCACCAATCGCCGCGTCCTTGCCGAGGCGGGGGAATCGGTTGGGCGGTTCGTGAACCAGGGGATTGCCGAACTCGGAGACCGGCTCGGGCCGATCCTCTGGCAGTTCGCAGGGACCAAGCAATTCGATACTGACGACATGGCGGCGTTCATTGCACTCTTGCCCGACAAGGTCGGAGGACTGCCGCTGCGTCACGCCTTCGAAGTCCGGCACGAAAGTTTTCGCGATCCTGCCTTCACCTCTCTGATGAAGAAAGCCAATGCCGCGATCGTCTTTGCCGACCATCCCGAATACCCCTGCATCGACGAAGCGACTGCTGATTTCTCCTATGCCCGGCTGATGAAAGCGGTCGAGGAAGAGCCGCTCGGCTATACGGCCGCAGCGCTCGACGGCTGGGCCGATCGCGCACGGCAATGGGCCAGGAACGGCGATGCGTTCGTCTTCTTCATATCTGGCGCGAAGGTTCGTGCGCCCGCAGCGGCGCAGGCGCTGATCGAACGGGTAAAGCGATGAGCACGGTCTTCGAAGCGACCGGCCCTGTCTGGATCTGGACCGCCGCACCTCCTGCCAAGGGCGCCTGGCATTTCATGACGATCGACCCGCAGACGGCAGTCGAAATCCGCTACGAGGCGCTGGGCCGCACCGGTGGCTTCGGCAGCGTCAAGGTGGCGGCGACGATCGGCGCGACGCGCTGGCATACCTCGCTTTTCCCGCATAAGACTTCGGGCGGCTTCCTCCTGCCGCTCAAGGCCGATGTGCGCCGCGCCGAAGCGGTAGCGGAAGGAGATCTGGTGACGGTCAGGCTTGAGGTCTAAACTGCCCCGCATCACACTCTGGTTGCGCGTCCACCCTGTTTGGGCATAGTGTGTCACCAATCATAAAATATTCGGATCGCGCGACTATTGCCACACTGTCAGACTGGTTTTTCAATCAGGGGGATAAGACAATGGACCTACAAGGTGCGCCCGGCAGCTTTCAGCAAAGCCTGATTACCCGCGTCAAGAATATCATCCTGACGCCTTCGACCGAATGGGACGTGATCGAAAAGGAGCCCGCGGAGATCGGCGGGCTGTATAAGAACTATATCCTGATCCTTGCGGCGATCGGTCCGATCGCAGCGATGATCAAGAGCATCGTCTTCGGCTATTCGCTGCTGGGCGTCACCTATCGCCCAGGCATCGTGCAGGCGGTGGGAACGGCGATCACCAGCTACATCATCACGCTGGTCGGTGTGTATATCCTTGCGATGGTGATCGACGCGCTGGCGCCCAGCTTCGGAGCGACCAAGAATCGCATTCAGGCTTTCAAGGTCGCGACGTATAGCGGTACTGCCGCTTGGGTCGCGGGCATTTTCGGGCTGCTGCCCGGCCTCGGCTTCCTGACGCTGCTCGGCCTTTACAACCTCTATCTCCTCTATCTTGGCCTACCCAAGCTGATGAAAGCCCCAGCAGACAAGGCAATGGGTTATACAGCCGTTACCGTGGTAGCAGCGATCGTTGTCGCTGTCGTCTCCAGCATGATCCTGGCGCCGGTGGTAGGGATGCTTGGTGCGGGCAGCGCGCTTACCGGTTCGGGCAGTTCGGTATCGGGCACATTGTCCGTCCCGGGTGTCGGCAAGGTCGATATGGACAAGCTCGACGCGCTGGGCAAACAGGCCGAAGCTGCATCGAAGCAGATGGAAAGCGGGCAGAGCAATGCTATCGCGCCCGCTGTGCTGGAAGGGCTCCTTCCTGCAACGCTTGCGGGCCTGACGCGGGCCAAGCTTTCCAGTGGTTCGGCCGGCTTGGGCGGGGTCGGCGGGTCGAGCGCGGAAGCGCGCTATGAGGGCGGGGACAGCAATGTCACGCTTTCGATCACGGACATGGCCGTTGCCGGCGCGATTGCCGGGCTGGGTGGCGCTCTCAATGTCCAGTCGAACGAGCAGACCGCGACCGGCTACAAGAAGACCGGCTCGGTTGATGGGCGGATGACGTCGGAGAATTGGGACACGTCGGACAAGAGCGGCAGTTACAGTGTCGTTTATGCCAATCGCTTTATGGTCGAAGCCAAGGGATCCGGGACCAGCATGGACATTCTCAAGGCTGCGGTTGCGGAGATCGGGTCGGGGCAGCTGGAATCGCTGGCGAAATAGAAGGCCCCCCGTGAACGATCCGATAGGCGTTCGCGCTCATCCCGAAGGCGCGCTGGAAGGCCGCCGATAGCCGGGCGACATCGGCATGGCCGGTGCGTTCCGCAATCAGTTTGAGCGGCAGGCCTTCAAGGATCAGCGTCCGGGCATGATCGATCCGCTGACAGGCGACGAAGGCGGCGGGCGACTTTCCGGTGGCGGCCGTGAAGTTGCGGTGGAAACTGCGCAGGCTTTCCCCGGCGCGGGCCGCGAGCGTTTCGACATCAAGCCGGGCGTCGAGATTTTGGGCGACCCATGCGACCAGATCGGCATAGCGACCCTGTCGCCCGGCCTGCGCATCGAGCATGGTGCTGAATTGCGATTGCCATCCGGGGCGGCGAAGGCTCAGGACCATGCGCCGGGCAATCGCGCGCGCAGCTTCAGGGCCGTGATCGGCTTCGACAATGGCGAGCATCATGTCGATGCCGGTCGTGATTCCGGCGGACGTCCAGAGCGGGCCGTCCGCCACGAAGATGGCTTCGGGATCGAGGTTCAATTCGGGCCAGCGTTGTTTTACGGTCTCTGTCGCTTCCCAGTGCGTTGCAAAGCGCCGGGTTCCGATCAGCCCCCAAGCGGCCAGGATCGTGCTGCCCGAGCAGACGGAGCCGAAGCGCCGGGCGGTGGCGCTTGCTTCGATCGCCCAATCGCGGATCGTGCTGTTTCGGGCAAGCGCGCGAAGACCCTCGGGATCGCCACCGACAATGAAGAAGCTGTCGATCGCAGACGGCGGCAAACCGCCTATTTCTCTCGCGACGATTTCGACACCGCAACTGGCCATGACATGGCCCGGCACGTCGGCGACAACCTGGATGTCATAATCTTTCCGGCCAAGCAGGTCGTTCGCAGCGCCCAACACGGTGCAGGGACCGGTCAGGTCGAGCAACTGGAAGCGGTCAAAAGTAATGAAGCAGGTTTTGCCGATCATGGCAGAAATATAGACAAACTTGTCATTTATGCCAACACTGTTTCGCGCTATCCGGTGAACGACAGCAAAGGAGCCCAGCATGACCCCGATATCCGTCGCATTTCTCCTCTTCCCCGGCGTTACCCAGCTTGACCTGACGGGCCCTGCCCAAGTCCTTTCGCGGCTCGGGAATACAAAGCTCGATCTGGTATGGAAATCGCTCGATCCGGTGATGACCGACGCAGGCTTCGCGATCATGCCGACGGCCACGTTCGACAACGTCGTCAAGGCGGATATCCTCTGCGTCCCTGGAGGGATCGGCGTAACCGATGTGATGATGGATGAGGCCGCCATGGCCTGGGTAAGGCAGGTAGGCAGCCAAGCGCAATGGGTGACGAGCGTTTGCACCGGCTCGCTCATTCTCGGAGCTGCCGGCCTGCTCAAAGGATACAGAGCGACGTCGCACTGGGCCTGGCACGACAATCTTGCGCTGTTCGGCGCCGAACCGGTGAAGGCACGGACGGTCTTCGACCGGAACCGCGTTACGGGTGGCGGTGTGACGGCGGGAATCGACTTTGCGCTTGCGCTGACGGCGGCGATCCGTGGCGAGGATCATGCCAGGCTGGTGCAGCTCAGCCTCGAATATGACCCGGCCCCACCGCTGGATTCGGGCTCTCCCGAAAAGGCCGGCGAAGCCATGGTTGGGGCGTTTGCCGAACGCATGGCCGCGCTTGCCCCCAACCGTGCTGCAGAGATGAAGGAAGCCGCTGCGCATCTCGGCTTTTCGTGATAATCAGCGAGGCATGGCAACGCATGCCCCTTTCATTCCCGTTCAGCCGGCGCGAACGGTGGATTGGATGCCGAGCTGGCGTGGACTGTTCGGTGAACGCCTGCGCAACACCGTTTATGGCTGGCCCGAACCGGCGTTCGATGAATTCTACCGCAAGCGCCGCGTCCTCGGATATACGATCCATATCGTTACCGATCCCGATATGGTCGGCCGCGTACTGCTCGACAACAAGGAGAATTATCTCCGCCCGCGCATTGCGCAGCGCATCCTCTCCCCACTGATCGGCAACGGCCTCTTGTCCTCGGAAGGGGAAGATTGGCGCAAGCAGCGCCGCATAGTCGCGCCGACCTTCGCTCCGGGAGCGGTGGCAAATATGGCCGGTACGATCGCTGACGTCGCAAAGAGACAAGTGGCTGGTTGGCTGCGCGGGGCCATCCGCACCGACATGGCCCGTGCGGCGACCGATGCGACGATGCAGATTATTGCCGACACGCTGTTTTCAAGCGATCCGCGCCTCACCACCCGGGCCGCAGGTGAACATATCGACCATCTCGTCCTCGCCAGCGGGCAAGCGCGGATCTCTACCATCCTCGGCCTCCAGAACTTCGACCCCAGCCCCATTATGGCCCGCGCCCGCCGTGGGCGTATGTATCTGCGCGACACGCTGACCGCGCTGGTGCGCGAACGCGGGCCCTCGGGCGGGGCGGACGATTTCTTCGGCGGGCTGATCCGGGGGCTTTATGAACAGTTCCCGCCTGCAGAAGCTGCGGCGCTTGCGGTGGACAATGCGATCACCTTCTATGTCGCAGGTCATGAGACGACCGCCAATGCGCTGGCCTGGACAATCTATCTGCTTGCCGGGCAACCGGAGCTGCAAGAAGAGGCGCGGGCCGAAGCGGTTGCGGCGCTTGATGGCGACCTTGCGACGCTTGCCGATCGGCTGCCGCTCCTCCGCCAGATCCTTGATGAGGCGATGCGCCTCTATCCGCCTGCCCCGCGCTTCGATCGCGAGGCGCAGGCGGCCGACCGGCTGGGCGATGCCGAGATTGCGCCGGGCGATCTGATCTCGCTCTGGCCTTGGGTGATCCACCGGCATCGCAAACTCTGGAGCAATCCCGATGCGTTCGATCATACGCGCTTTGCTCCCGACGCGAAGGCAAAGCTTCACAGATTCCAGTATCTGCCCTTCGGTGGCGGACCGCGCGTATGCGTTGGTGCGCGTTTTGCAGTGACGGAAGCCCTGATCATCCTCGCCCACTGGCTCGCCGCGCGCCGCTTCTCGCTCCCGGCAGGCTTCACACCCTATCCCATGGGCACCGTAACGCTCCGGCCCAAGGGCGGGATGTGGCTGGTAATGGAGCCGGTTTAGCCGCTTGCATCGAGAACGCTTTTCGCGGCCTCCCAGTTGCGGCCGTCAAAGGTGGTGGTTGTCGCGTTCAGTTCATGCCCCTCGTCGAGGCAATGCCAGTTCACACTCCAGGCATCTGGGTGGGATCGTGGCTGGTAGAAGCTCTTGATGCCGCAATGGCGGCAGAACAGATGTTCGGCGGTGCGCGTCCCGAAGCGATAGGATGTGAGCGCATCCTTACCCCGCTCAAGCACGAAATCGGCGTGCGGAACAATCAGGTGAAGAAAGCCGGTCCGCGAACACATCGAACAATTGCAGTCGAGCAGCTCGACATGCGCGGGCGCTTCCAAGCGAAAACGGACGCCGCCGCAATGGCAGCCCCCGACGATAGTCAGGCGATCGGTCATGCTGGCGGATTGAGCGGAATTGGATGTCGTTGCAAGCGTGAAGTCGTGGCCCCATTGCCCTGCCCCCAACGCTCTGCCAGTCTATCGGCCCATGTTGCTCTTTCACGATTATGACATGATGGTCCGCGGCGGCTCGCTGGCTCTGCTGGCATTGTGGAGCTGGCTGTTGGTCCGCGACCATTGGCACGCCCTGCCGGCGCGGTTGGCGGTTGCGATGAACTTCTCGATCGCCTGCCACATCATCGCGACTGTGGAGGGGCTGCCGCAGTTCGGTTTTGTGCTGAACTGGGTGATCGAGTTGGGCTCGGTGACGGTGCCGGCGCTATTCTGGCTCTTTGCGCGGACCTGGTTCAACGATGAACGACGGATCAGCTGGCGAAGCTGGGCGCTGGTGCCCGTCTGCATGATCCTCCTCATCCTGGTCGAGCAGAATTTCCAGAACCGGTCCACCCTGTTTGTTGCGAGCGCGGCGACCTTGCGCATCTTCATGTTCGGCTTCGCCATTGCCGGCCTGTGGGTCGCGTGGAAGGGTAGGGAGGATGACCTTGTCGAGCACCGCCGGCGCCTGCGAATTCAGCTGGTGAGTGCGGTGGGCGCCTATGTGGTGCTCACCAACGCGGTGGAAGTTGCCGTGTTCAACGGGTTCGCCCCTGAGCGCTGGCGCTCGCTGCTGCAAGTCGGCATCCTGGCGCTCACTTTCGGATTCTGCGCCGTCATGTTCGCAGTCCGCCGCGCGGATTTGCTGGGGCCGGCACAAAGAACGGGAGACAGCGTGCCCGTGGTGGTGGCGGACGATCCGCTGGCTGCGCGGTTGCTGGTCCATATGGACGAAGAGCGGCCCTATCGCGACGAGACGATCACGATTGCCAAGCTCGCGAGCCAGCTTGGCGAACCTGAATATCGCCTGCGCCGACTGATCAATGGGCAATTGGGCCACCGCAATTTTGCTGCCTTCCTGAATGGCTATCGGCTGGCCGAAGTGAAGGCCGCGCTTGCCGATCCCGAACAACGCCCGGTCCCGATCCTGACGATCGCGCTTGATGCAGGCTTCGGCTCACTCGGTCCCTTCAACCGGGCCTTCCGCGAGGCGGAGGGGATGACGCCGACGGCGTTTCGCAATCGCCAAAACTGATCGATTCCGGAATCGGCTAGCCGGATTCGAAACGGAAAGGGCATTCGTGCCGGTTGACGGGCATTGGGCGATCATTCGTCCAACGGGAGTCAATCAATGAATCACGCAACAACATTGTGGGGCATCACACAGGAGATGGCGCTCCATGTCTTCGCCTTCGATTTCGGGCGCTATGCTATCGCCGCTTCACTTGTTGCTGCACTCGTGTGGCTGCTCCGGCGCACGTCATGGCGCAGTCGCAAGATCCAGAAGCGCGAGGCGACATCATCCGATTTTCGCCGCGAATTCCTGGCCTCGGTCCGCACCGTTCTCGTCTATGTTTTTGTAAGCATGTTCGTCATTTGGGGAACGCGGCATGGGGTCTTCCATGAAATCAAGATGAGCTTCGGGCTGGCGGCCAACCTCGGGCTGCTTGCAGCAATCATCATCGCGCACGACGCCTATTTCTACTGGAGCCACCGCGCGATGCACGATCCGCGACTGTTCAAGCATTTCCATCGTTTTCACCACCGCACTGTAACGCCGACTCCGTGGGCGGCTTACAGCTTTGCCATTCCCGAAGCGTTCGTGATGGCGGTGTTCATGCCGATCTGGCTCTTCTTCGTGCCGACGCCCGGCATTGTCATTTTCACGTTCCTGATCGTCATGATCCTGCGCAACTGTATGGGCCATGCCGGGCTTGAGCTGCATGCCCGTGGCTGGGCGAGCCACCCCGTGCTCAAATGGATCAGCACGACCACGCACCACGACCTCCACCACGCGGGCAGTTTCAACCATAATTTTGGCTTCTACTTTACCTGGTGGGACAAGCTGATGGGCACCGAGCATCCCGACTATGTTGCGGTCTATGACCGGGTGACCGCCCGGAATACTACGCCGAAGACTCTGGCCGCCGAGATAGCCTGATCCGATTGCCAAACGGTCCATCTCCCGCTGGCACGACTGGCCGGCATCGGATGAGGGTACGCCTTCATCCAGTGCCGGTCCTTTTCATTTGCGGTGCCGTATCGGCTGTGCCAGCCTGACCGGGTATCCGGGAGGACAATGATGCTCAGCAGGACTTTCCGCGCGCTGCCGCTGGCGGCCGCGCTTTTCGTTTCAACCGCGCATGCTGCGCCCACCGATGATCTGCAGGCGGTCATCGCCGATCACTGGAAGTGGTGGCTTTCGATCAATCCCGTCCAGGCCACGGCGCTCGGTGTGCATGACTATGACGACAAGCTCGGCGATTTGAGCCTGGCCGAACAGGATCGCGAAGCGCAGGCCGCGCAAGCCTTTCTGGACCGTCTGAAAGTCATCCCCGACGCGGCGCTTTCGCCCTCCGATCGCACCAATAAGGGTGTGCTGGCGCGCTTGCTCTCCGACCAGGTCGAGGGCAATCGCTATGGAGAGCGGATGATCCTGTTCACGACCTATTATGGCTGGCATCAGGGCTTTGCCGGCATGGCGGACAATCTGCCGTTCCACACGCGCGCCGATTATGAAAGCTATCTCAAGCGGCTCTCGCTCTATCCCAAACTTAACGGCGACGCGATTGCGATATCGCGCCAGGCCGTCGCCAAGGGCTATGTCCAGCCCTGCGATGCAATGGCCGGGTTTGAAAACTCGATCACCGGGGCGGTCGACGGCAAGCCCGAGGACACTCGCTTTTTCGGGCCGTTCAAACGCCCGCATCCCGTGGACATGAGCGATGCTGACTGGGCGGCGATGCAAGCGCGCGCGGTCGCCATGATCCGCGACGTGGTTGCCCCCGAATATGGCAAGTTCGCGCAATTCTATCTCACGGAATATAAGCCAAAATGTCGCAAGACGGTCGGGGCTTCGGCAATGCCGCAAGGGGCGGCCTGGTATGCCTTCCAGGCCCGCTCACATACGACGACCGACCTTACGCCCGAACAGATTCACGAAATCGGCCTGTCCGAGGTTGCGCGGATCAAGGCCGAAATGGTCAAGGTTGCAACCGATGCTGGCTATCCGAGCCGCGAAGCCTTCATCGCAAAGCTCCGGACCGACCCGGTCTATTATGCCAAGACCCCTGAAGAGTTGCTGGCCGCCGCGTCGCGCGTCGCCAAGCTGATCGATGGGAAGATGCCGCAATATTTTGGCAAGCTGCCGCGGCTGCCCTATGGCGTGCGCGAAATCCCCAAGGAAACGGCGGAAACGACAACGACCGCCTATTACAACGGCGGATCGCCCGAGAGCGGGATTGCGGGCAATTTTTACGTGAACACGTCGAAACTGTCACAGCGGCCCCTGTGGGAACTCCCCGCCCTGACGGCGCACGAGGCCGTGCCGGGGCACCACAACCAGATTGCGCTGCAACAGGAATTGCCGCTCCCCGAATTCCGCAAGAACGCGGCGGGCTTCACGGCCTTTGTCGAGGGCTGGGGGCTCTATTCGGAGCATCTGGGGATCGAGATGGGGCTCTACGACACGCCCGAAAAGAATATGGGCCGGCTGTCATACGAGATGTGGCGAGCCTGTCGGCTGGTTGTCGATACCGGCCTCCACGCCAAGGGCTGGACTAAGGCGCAGGCGATTGCCTTCATGCGTGACAACAGTGCGCTGTCCGATGCCAATATCGAAGCCGAGGTGAACCGCTATATCAGTTGGCCGGGCCAAGCATTGGGCTACAAGCTGGGCGAACTCAAGTTCCGCGAATTGCGTGCGCGCGCCGAAAGAGAACTGGGTCCGAAATTCGATGTTCGCCGCTTTCACGACGCCGCGCTAGGGCAGGGGCCTGTTCCGCTCGACGTCCTCGAACGGCAGATCGATGACTGGATCGCGTTGGAAAAGGCGCGGTCCTGACGCCTCAGCCGTTTTCGATCATATAGTCGCGTGTGATCGGCAAGGCCCGGCGGCTGCGTGCATACTGGATCTGGTAGTTGACCATCCCGCCATTCTCGAAAACGGTCGCGGCGCCCGCAAGGTATAGCGTCCACATCCGGAAAAAGCGTTCGTCGTAAAGCGCCTCGATCTGCTCGCGCGCGGCGACCGTGCGGCGATACCATTCCTGCAACGTGAGCGCATAGTGTAGCCGCAGCACCTCGACATCGGTGGCGATCAACTTGTTGGGTTCGCTGCCCTCGAGAATTTCCGAGAGCGCGGGGATGTAGCCGCCGGGGAAGATATATTTGCGCGTGAAGGCGTCGGTGCTGCCCGGCCCGCCCATCCGGCCGATCGTGTGGAGCAACATGACGCCGTCGGGGGTGAGTAAATTGTGGCACTTGCGGAAGAATTCGCGATAGTTCGGCACGCCGACATGTTCGAACATGCCGACCGAAACGATCCGGTCGAACGATCCCGTCAGGTCGCGATAATCGCACAATTCGAAACGGACATGATCGGATACGCCCGCATCGGAGGCGCGCTTGCGCGCCACCTCAAGCTGCTCTTCGGAAAGCGTAATGCCCAGCACATCCACGCCTGCATGCTCGTGCAGGTAAAGCGCCATGCCGCCCCAGCCGCAGCCTATGTCGAGCACTTTTTGCCCCGGCGACAGGGCAAGCTTGGCTGCGATATGCGCCTTTTTGTCTTCCTGGGCCTGCTCAAGGCTATTGGCGGGATCGGTGAAGTAGGCGCAGCTATACTGCCGGTCGCGATCGAGGAAGAGATCGTAGAGCTTGCCCGACAGATCATAGTGGTGAGCGACGTTGCGCTTCGACTGGCGCCGGAAATTGACCTGGTTCCAGCGCCGCGTTGCCAGCTTGAAGGCCCGGCTGACAGGGCCCTTTTTTTCAATATCGAGGCCTTTTTCCCACGGATTGTTGGCGCGGATCAGGCCGACAAATTCCATGATATCGCCCTGCTCGAAGCTGATTCGGCCATCCATGAAGCCCTCGGCAAAGCCGAGCCGCGGCCCCCGCACGATATCGAACGCGACGCGCCTGTCGTTGAAGCGGACTACGATGTCGGGAAAGGCGGGGTCGGGCGCGCCGAACACATGGCGGCTCCCGTTGGCCTCGATCAATGTCACGACACCCTTTTTGATCAGCCGACGAAAGACGGCATGCAGTAGCGACATAGTTCAAGCCTTGTAGTTGAACACAGTATACGCCCGCGCCGGGCGTTTGGTTGCAGTTGACTCAAGATAATGTGTTGTTGGCAAGCGTAAACCACCATTTGGCGGGAATCCGGGGCCGCCCGCCTGAAATGTCACCCGCGCTTGCGAGCTTGCGGGTAGGTCCCGAGCAGGCGCAGCGAGCGCGAATGGAATTGGAGTTCCTCCAACGCCCGCGCGACGGCCGGATCGTCTGGATGGCCTTCGATGTCTGCGAAGAAGGTCGTCGCCGCAAAGCTCGCGCCGCGCTGGTAGCTTTCGAGCTTGGTCATGTTGACGCCATTGGTCGCAAACCCGCCCATCGCCTTGTAGAGCGCGGCAGGGATGTTCTTCACCTCGAAGACGAAGGTCGTCATCACCACACCCTCGTTGGGCGCCGGCTCGCCCGATCTCGCAAGGACAACAAAGCGTGTCATGTTGTCGCCCGAATCCTCGAGCGCTTCCGCAAGGATGTCCAGGCCATAGACTGCCGCTGCGCCCGGCGGCGCAATCGCGGCAATGGCGGGATCGCCAAGCTCGGCAACGCGAGCGGCGGCACCTGCCGTATCGGGATAGGCAATCGGCTCGATCCCGCGTTTGCGCAGCCAGTGCCGGCATTGGCCAAGCGCTTGCGGGTGGCTGATCGCCTGCCTGACATTTTCCAGCGGGCCCTTGCCCATCAGGGCATAGCCGATTGGCAGGAAATACTCGCCGGTTATGACAAGCCCGGATTCTGGCAGGAGGAAGTGGATATCCGCAACCCGCCCGTGGAGTGAATTTTCTATAGGGATCATGGCCTTGGCAGCCCGGCCCTCGCGGACCGCGTCGATCGCATCGGGAAAGCTGAAACAGGGCAGGGGAAGGCTGTCGGGAAACGCCTGCTGCACGGCGATATGGGAATTGGCGCCAGGAGCTCCCTGAAAGGCGACGGCACGCGCGGGATCAGCCGCTGCTTCGGCAATCATCGCCGCCACAAGCGGGCGGGCAGGGGCGGGATAATTCTCCATCGCGGGCAGCGCTTAGGGGCCTCGATGCCGCGGCGCAAGCATTGCTGCGCGGCCGATGCAACCCCGCGCTTGCGAATGGTCCAAGGCCCGACTAAAGCGAGCGCGATTCACGGGGCACTCGCAGAGGTTTCAAGCATGGACGATCGTTTCAATACAGCAGCCGGATGGGCGCTTTTCGCGGGCATTGTCGCGCTGGGAGGAACGATCCTGTCGGGCGAGTATTTCAAGCACGAAAAGGTCGAAAAGGGCGGTTACGAAGTTGCCGATGCGGCGCCTGAAGGTGGTGCTGGCGGTGCGGCGGCGCCGAAACCGGTCGACTTTTCAACCGGAGATCCGGCCAAGGGGGCGGAACTCTTCAAGAAATGCGCCTCCTGCCATACGATCACTCAGGGTGGCGCAGCGGGGGTTGGTCCCAACCTTTACGGTGTGATGGGGCAGAAGCATGGCCATATGGCCGGTTTCTCCTATTCGCCCGGGATGACCGCAATGACGGGTGTCTGGGATTGGGATGCGATGAATACCTGGCTCACCTCTCCCAAGAAATATGTCAACGGCACCAAAATGAGCTTTGCCGGGCTGTCCAACCCGCAAGACCGGGCCGACATCATTCGTTATATCAACGAGCAGGGCTCGAACCTGCCGGTTCCGCCACCGCCTGCGGCCGATGCGGCGGCTGCGCCTGAAGCAGGTGCGGCTCCCGCCGCTAGTGCAGCAGCTCCCGCGAAGAAATAGCGCGACTTAGTTTACCGCATAGAAGCGCTGGATGACGTTCCAGCCTTCTTCGGCTGTTTCGGCAAAAGTCAGCAACTCGAGATCTGCGGGCGAAATCACCCCTTCCTCGACCAATGCCTCGAAATTGACGATGCGGCTCCAGAACTCGCGGCCGTAGAGCAGCACCGGCATGCGCTTGGTCTTGCCGGTCTGCATCAGGGTCAGCAGTTCGAACATTTCGTCCAACGTCCCGAAACCGCCCGGGAACACCGCCACGGCGCGGGCGCGCAGCAGGAAATGCATCTTGCGGAGCGCGAAATAGTGAAACTGGAAGCTCAGGCCCGGCGTTACATAGCTGTTCGGCGCCTGTTCGTGAGGCAAGACAATGTTGAGGCCGATCGATTCGGCGCCGGCATCCGCGGCGCCACGGTTGGCCGCTTCCATAATCGATGGGCCGCCGCCGGAGCAGACGACGAACTGGCGCATCCCGTCAGGGTCCGGCGGGGTCTTGCTCGCAAGCGCGGCCAGTTCGCGCGAGACATCGTAGTAGTGCGATTTGGCCTCAAGCCGCCGGGCAATTTCGGGCGTCGCCGCTGTCGCACTGATGCCGGGCTCGGGAATGCGGGCCGAGCCGTAGAACACGATCGTCGATCCGATCTTTGCCTCATCGAGAAGCAATTCGGTCTTGAGCAGTTCAAGCTGGAAGCGCACCGGACGCAAATCCTCGCGCAGCAGGAATTCTTCGTCTTGATAGGCCAGACGGTAGGAGGAGGCTTCGGTTTGGGGGGTGGATACGGCCTTTTTTGCGGCTTCGGCATCCTGGGCGGCGCGCGCGAAAATCCGCGCGGGGACGTTTGTTTCAGTCATTGGACGGGCCTTAGCGACAAAACGGCCCGCGTCCCAGATCGAAATGCAGATGATCGTGGTGCGCGGCGTTGAAGTCGGGACTCAATACGGTCTGGAAGCGCTTGCAGGCGGCCGCGCGGACCGAATGGAGAAAACGGCTTTCGTCGTTCTTTCCATTCCAGCCGGATTCGACCGTAACCCGCCGGCCATCGGCCAGTACGAAGCCGGAGATATCTATCGCATTGGCCGTTGCATGTTCGGAACGCGTCCCTGCCATTTGCGGGCGGCCCTTGATGTTGCGGCAGCTATAGCTTCCAAAACTTTCGAGTCGCACGACTGGACTACCGAAAGCGTTGCGCGCAGCGGGCTGAACTGCGTCCCGTGTCCAGACCGCCAAAGCTAGAGCCAGCGGGCACTGGATCGCCGTAATGTTGGTGACCGGGATGCCGACACTCGTCAGCTGGACAGACGATATTGTGGAGCATCCCCCGCCATAATCGCGATCGGGGAGCAATGAATAGCGGGCCTTGAAGCGGCTGAGATCTGCCAGGCACTGCTTGAGTTCCGGACCCTGCGGAATGACCTGGACCGGGCGCTGGTCCGAGGGACGACGTCCCCCGGGCGGGCCGACACACGCGGCAAGAAAAGCCATGAGGACAAGTGATAACCAGGATCGTCTCATGAGGCGATTCTTGCGCGTTCGTGGTTAACGATCCACTAATTTCGTGAACGGCTTGTCGCGAACGGCGGCTTGACATTCCCACGTCGGCCACTAGGGGCGGCTCCGGGCCACGCGGTCCCAACGCCGCGCGAGCTCTCTGCAAGGAGACGCTAGACATGACTGTTACCAAGCCCGCGGGGAAACCCGCGCGTCCGTTCTTTTCCTCGGGCCCCTGCGCGAAGCCGCCGGGCTGGGAGGCTTCAAAGCTCAAGACCGAATCGCTGGGCCGTTCGCATCGTGCCAAGATCGGCAAGGCGCGCCTGCAGCTCGCGATCGATTTGACGCGCGAAGTGCTGCAGGTGCCCGACACACACAGGATCGGGATTGTGCCGGGTTCGGATACAGGCGCGGTCGAAATGGCGCTCTGGTCGATGCTCGGCGCGCGTGGCGTGACGATGCTCGCCTGGGAAAGCTTCGGCGAAGGCTGGGTGACCGACGTTGCCAAGCAATTGAAGCTCGATCCGACCAAGCTGACCGCACCCTATGGTGAAATTGCCGATCTTTCGGCTGTGAATTGGGCGGACGATGTCGTTTTCACCTGGAATGGCACGACCTCGGGCGCGCGCGTTCCCAATGGAGACTGGATTGCAGCGGATCGCGAAGGCCTCGCCATCTGCGACGCGACCTCGGCGGTGTTTGCCTATGATCTGCCGTGGGAAAAGCTCGATGTCGTGACCTTCAGCTGGCAGAAGGTGCTGGGCGGGGAAGGCGCGCACGGCATCCTGATCCTCGGGCCACGGGCCGTTGAGCGGCTTGAAAGCTATACGCCCGCTTGGCCGCTGCCCAAGATCTTCCGCATGACGAAGGGCGGCAAGCTGATCGAGGGCATTTTCAAGGGTGAAACGATCAACACGCCGTCGATGCTGGTCGTCGAGGATGCGATCTTCGTGCTCGAATGGGCGAAGTCCGTCGGCGGCCTCCGTGGGTTGATTGCCCGATCCGATGCCAATGCGGCAGCGCTCGACACGATCGTGTCGGAACGGGCTTGGCTCGGGCATCTAGTGTCCGATCCGGCAATCCGTTCGACCACCTCGGTCTGTCTGACGGTCGACGGGGCCGACGAAGCCTTTATCAAGAGCTTTGCCGGCCTGCTGGATGCCGAAGGCGCGGCCTATGATGTCGCGGGTTACCGCGACGCCCCGCCGGGCCTGCGTATCTGGTGCGGTGCGACCGTCGATACTGCCGATGTCGTTGCGCTAGGTCCCTGGCTCGATTGGGCTTGGGCAACGCTGAAATCATAGTCGCCATCCCGGCGAAGGCCGGGACCCAGCCCATAAAACAGACTCTTTGATTAGGTCTGGACCCCAGCCTTCGCCGGGGTGGCGGATCGGAAGGAAACAACATCATGACCAAACCCAAAGTCCTCATTTCCGACAAGATGGACCCCAATGCCGCGCAGATTTTCCGCGAGCGCGGCTGCGAGGTCGATGAAATCACGGGCAAGACGCCGGAAGAACTAAAAGCGATTATCGGCAAGTATGATGGGCTCGCGATCCGTTCCGCTACGAAGGTCACCAAGGACATTCTCGACGCCGCGACCAACCTCAAGGTGATTGGCCGCGCCGGGATTGGCGTCGATAATGTCGATATACCGGCGGCCTCCGCGAAGGGGGTCGTCGTGATGAACACGCCGTTCGGCAATTCCATCACCACTGCCGAACACGCCATTGCCCTGATGTTCGCGCTTGCCCGCCAGCTTCCCGAAGCCGATCTTTCGACACAGGCTGGCAAGTGGGAGAAAAACCGCTTCATGGGCGTCGAAGTTACCGGCAAGACACTGGGCCTGATCGGTGCGGGCAACATCGGTTCGATTGTCGCCGCCCGCGCGCTGGGCCTCAAGATGAAGGTTGTGGCGTTCGACCCCTTCCTTACGCCCGAACGCGCGGTCGAAATGGGGGTTGAGAAGGCCGATCTCGATACGCTGCTCGCCAAGGCCGATTTCATCACGCTCCACACGCCGCTGACCGACCAGACCCGCAACATCCTGTCGAAGGAAAATCTCGCCAAGACCAAAAAGGGCGTGCGGATCATCAATTGCGCACGCGGTGGCCTGATCGACGAGGCAGCGCTGAAGGATGGGCTCGACAGCGGCCATATCGGCGGCGCCGCGCTCGACGTGTTTGTCGAGGAACCGGCCAAGCAATCGCCGCTGTTCGGGACGCCCAACTTCATCTGCACGCCGCACCTGGGCGCCTCGACCAACGAGGCACAGGTCAACGTTGCGCTCCAGGTTGCCGAGCAGATGGCCGACTATCTGGTCAATGGGGGTGTGACGAACGCGCTCAACATGCCGTCGCTGTCGGCCGAGGAAGCGCCCAAGCTGAAGCCCTATATGGCGCTTGCCGAAAAGCTCGGAAGCCTTGTGGGCCAGCTTGCGCACGACAATCTTACCAAGATTGCGATCGAGGTCGAAGGGGCCGCCGCCCAGCTCAACATCAAGCCGATTTCCGGAGCCGTCCTGTGCGGGCTGATGCGTCGCTATTCGGACACGGTGAATATGGTCAACGCGCCCTTCATGGCCAAGGAGCGGGGACTCGATGTGCGCGAAGTCCGCCACGACCGCGAAGGCGACTACCACACACTGGTTCGCGTCACGGTCGAAACCAGCCAGGGCGAGCGCTCCGTCGCCGGGACATTGTTCGGCAATGGCGAACCGCGCCTGGTCGAGGCTTTCGGCATCAAGGTCGAGGCGGATCTCGACGGGCACATGCTCTATATCGTCAATGAGGATTCGCCGGGCTTTATCGGCCGGATTGGTTCGTTGCTGGGCGAGGCCAACCTCAATATCGGGACATTCCACCTTGGCCGGCGCTCTGCAGGCGGGGAGGCCATTCTCCTGCTATCGATGGATGAAGCCATTCCCGAGCCGGTCCTGTGGAAAGCCTGCCAGCTCCCCGGCGTCAAAATGGTAAAGGCTCTGCACTTCTAGGCGGAGGTCGATCAGATCCGCGCCGCCACGTCATCGGCCGCAAGGGCCTTGGCCAGGCGGTCGCGGATCGTCCGCAACTCGTTCAGCATTGCCGGCGGTGTCTGCGGCTGCGAAACCGGCGCGGGTGCGGCGACCGGCGATGGCGCGCCGCCGCCCGCTGCCAGCAGCTTCTGCACGCCTTTTACGGTATAGCCCTCACGGTTCAGCAGCCCGTTGATCCGCTTGGCAAGCGCGACATCTTCCGGGCGGTAGTAGCGGCGGTTTCCCGCGCGCTGCAAAGGCCGCAATTGGGGAAAGCGCGTTTCCCAATAACGCAGGATATGCTGTGGCAGGCCAAGCTCCTCCGCCAGTTCGCCGATCGTGCGAAAAGCCGAAGCGCTCTTGTTGGTTGCTGCCATGCCTCTCCCTAACCTGCCTTGGCGATACGTTCGCGCATCTTCTGGCTGGCGCGGAACGTCAGCACGCGGCGAGGAGCGATCGGTACTTCGACGCCAGTCTTTGGATTGCGCCCGATCCGCTGCGGCTTGTCGCGCAGAATGAATGTGCCGAAGCCGGAAATCTTCACGTTCTGGCCCTGCGCCAAAGCATCCCCCATTTGCGTCAGGATTGCTTCCACAAGGTCGGAGCATTCGGCTCTCGAGAGCCCAATTTCGTTATGGACTGCTTCCGACAGATCAGCGCGCGTCAGCGTACTCGCATCAGCCATGTATATCCCCCTTACTCATACTCTAAGCCCCTTTTATCCCTCCCACAAGGAAGGTCAATTGCCCGTTAACCTACATTCGTGCGACGCTTGCGCCCCACGTGAACCCCCCTCCCATGGCCTCGAGAACCACAAGATCCCCCGGCTTGATCCGGCCGTCACGAACCGCGAGATCGAGCGCGAGCGGAACCGACGCGGCCGAGGTGTTGGCGTGCTGCGCGACCGTCGTGATCACCTTTTCCGGAGGCAGGCCAAGTTTGCGCGCGGTCGCATCGAGGATGCGGGCATTGGCCTGATGCGGCACGACCCAATCGATATCAGTGGTGGTCAATCCAGCCAGATCAAGGACTTCGCCCATGACGGAAGCCAGGTTGGTGACGGCATGGCGGAAGACTTCCGAACCTTTCATCCGCACCTTGCCGACCGTTTCGGTCGTTGACGGCCCGCCGTCGACATAGAGCAGGCCATTGTGGCGGCCGTCCGCATGCAGTGCGGAAGCAAGAATTCCGTGCTCGCCCTCTTCCGCGCGCAGGACTACGGCTCCGGCACCGTCGCCAAAAAGGACGCAGGTGGTGCGGTCCTCCCAGTCGAGAATGCGGCTGAAAGTTTCCGACCCGATCACAAGCGCGGTTCGGGCCGAACCGCACCGGATCATGCTGTCGGCCACCGACAGGGCATAGAGAAAGCCCGAACAGACCGCAGCAACGTCGAAGGCTATGCAATCATCGATGCCGAGCGCCGCCTGGACTTTGGTCGCGCTGGCGGGGAAGGTCTGGTCCGGAGTGGCGGTCGCAAGGACGATCAGATCAATTTCGCGAGCGTCCACGCAGGCGGCTTCGAGCGCCCTGCGGCAGGCTTCGGTGGCGAGCGACGCGGTGGTTTCACCATCGCCGGCGATGTGACGGAAGCGGATTCCTGTACGTGCGACAATCCATTCGTCCGACGTGTCGACGCGCTCCGCAAGTTCGTCATTCGAGACCCTGCGTGCGGGAAGGGCCGAGCCGGTGCCGACAATCCGTGCGCGCAGTGTCATTGGGATACGGCCTTAACATTGGCCAGATCGTCGGTGATCCGGCTGGTGATCTTTTCGGCGACGAGTTTTGCCGCGACCCCGATTGCGTTGGCCACGCCATAGTCGGTCGCACCGCCGTGGCTCTTCACCACCACGCCATTGAGTCCAAGGAAAACCGCGCCGTTGTGATTGTTCGGATCGAGGTGGTGGCGCATCAGCTCGGTCGCCGGACGCGAAATCAGGAAGCCGAATTTCGAGCGGATCGAGCTTGTGAAGGCGCGCCGCAGCAGGTCAGTCACGAACCGGGCCGTGCCTTCCATCGTCTTCAACGCGATATTGCCCGAAAAGCCGTCGCAGACCACGACATCGGTTTCGCCGCGCGAGATCTTGTCACCCTCGATAAAGCCGGTGAAGGAAAGGTGGAGATGGGCCGAATCGCGCAGGATTGTCGCTGCGTCGCGGATCTCGTCTGTGCCCTTCATATCCTCGGTGCCGATGTTGAGCAATGAGACGCGCGGCCGTTCGATTCCAAGCGCGATGCGCGCATAGGCGGCGCCCATCACGCCGAATTCGACCAGATTGCGGGCTTCGCATTCGGTATTTGCGCCAAGGTCGAGCATGACGAAATCGGTATCGCCAAGGCTGGGAAGAAGGGCTGCCAGCGCGGGCCGGTCAATGCCGGGCATGGTCCGCAAGGACAGCTTCGCCATAGACATCAAAGCGCCGGTATTGCCTGCAGAGACCGCTGCCCCGGCAAGCCCCTGTTTCACCCGGTCGATGGCGATACCCATTGATGTGGTCTTGGCCCGGCGAATGGCCTGGGCAGGCTTGTCGCTGCCCGAAATCACTTCGGGCGCATGGATGATCTGCGAGTTGGCCTTGAGATTGGGGTGGTTTTCGAGTGCAGCCGCAATCGCGACTTCATCCCCGACCAGGTCGAACGTCAGGCCAGGCCAGCGGCGGCGGGCAAGGGCAACGCCGCGCAGCATGACTGCCAGCCCCTCATCGCCTCCCATCGCGTCGATGGCTAGTCGTGGCGCGTCTGCCACCTGGTCCATCTCCCCGGCTGACTGGTTGATACGGACTTAGCCGGAGATGCTGACGACTTCGCGGCCGTTATAATGGCCGCACGCCGGGCACATATTGTGCGGGCGCTTCAGCTCTCCGCAGTTGGAGCATTCCTGAAAGGCTTCAACTCTCAACGAGTCATGGCTCCGGCGCATGTTGCGCTTGGAGGGCGAGGTTTTTCGCTTTGGAACGGCCATCGAGGCACCTGTCTCTTCGTCTGTTGAACCTGCTTGCAACAGGCCTGGTCGCGATGCAAAAAGCTGCGGCCCCCAAGAAGGCCGCGTCCGCACGCGGCCGGACTGTCACATTGAGCGAGCGCCTATAGCGATTCCCGCGGACGTTGCAAGTCCGGCGTTCCCGTGGCAACCAGTGCGCCGACAACAAAGGGGAAACACCATCATGATCCTGCCTGTTTCACTTACTGCCGCTGCTGCAGCGGCCTTTATCAACTTCTGGCTTGGCTACAGGGTCGGGCAGGTCCGGACCTCAGAAAAAGTTTCCGTCGGCGATGGTGGCAACGAAAAGGTGATCCGCAGAATGCGGGCCCAGGCCAATTTCATCGAATACACGCCGTTTGTCCTGATCCTGATCGCGCTGATCGAAGCGGCGACGGGAACGTCGACCTGGCTCTGGGCTGTGATGGCAGTCTATATGCTCGCCCGCATTGCCCACGCGTTCGGGATGGATGGCCTTTTGCCGGCGCGCGGGACCGGAATCGTTGTGACCATGCTGGTGATGGTCGGGCTTGCCGGCTACGCGGTATATGTCGCGCACAGTTCGGACGGGAAGATCACGTCGCCCGCCGCCGAAGTCCTTCCCGCCGGCTGATCAAGCCAGCGCATAGTCGGAAACGAATCCGTTCGTTTTGCGCTCATGGGCAAAGGTCGACATCGGCCCGTGTCCGGGAACGAATGCCGTATCACCGCCGAGCGGCCAGAGCCGCCCGGTGATCGAATCAATCAGTTGCTGGTGATTGCCAAGCGGGAAATCGGTGCGTCCGATCGATCCCTGGAACAATACATCCCCCACGATCGCCAGCTTTGACGGCGCGTGGTGGAACACGACATGGCCCGGCGTGTGGCCGGGGCAGTGATAGACGTCGAGAACGAGATTGCCGACCGTCACTGTGTCGCCGTTTTCCAGCCAGCGGTCGGGTTCGAACGCATGGGCCTGCATGCCATATTTGGCGCCGTCATCGTCAAGCCGCGAAATCCAGAACCGATCGGCCTCATGCGGCCCTTCGATCGGCACGCCCAGTTCCTTCGCGAGGATGCCCGCCTGCCCGCAATGATCGAGATGGCCGTGCGTGATCAGGATCTTCTCGATCGTGACGCCGTGCTGCGCGGCAGCGGCCTTCAGTTGCTCGAGATCGCCACCGGGATCGGTAAACGCCCCGCGCATCGTTTCGGTGCACCAGATCAGGCAGCAATTCTGCTCGAGCGGAGTCACCGGAATGATGGCGGCCTTGAGTGGCGGGTTGGCTGTCAT
>Ga0209023_10000587_pt1 | contig 54313 bp, 52 predicted proteins | sample LakOneMetagenome_FD_187468 | JGI IMG/M metagenome (GOLD analysis project Ga0209023, IMG submission 187468) | Freshwater and sediment microbial communities from Lake Erie, Canada (SPAdes) (version 2) | ecosystem: Environmental > Aquatic > Freshwater > Lentic | place: Lake Erie, Canada... | reverse complement strand
TTACGTGCGGCTTACTCCGGTCGAATTTCTCTTTGCTCATATTTTCACTCTTCCTTAATTAATAATTGATCAATTAATAATTACTAATTAGACGGCATTAACCTGCCGATCTTATTGCTACTAGCTACTTGCACCCGTTCCCTTGATCTTCGCGATAACCTCTTCCGCGACGTTACGCGGAGCCTCGGCATATCGCTCAAAATGCATACTCGACGTTGCACGGCCCTGAGTCGAACTTCGCAGATCGGTCGTGTATCCGAACATTTCCGACAGCGGCACAAATGCCGTCACGACTGAAACATTGCCCGGACGCGGTTCCATTTTGTCGATCTGGCCGCGGCGTCGATTAAGATCGCCATTGACCGCACCCATATATTCTTCAGGCGTAACAACCTCGATACGCATGATGGGTTCGAGCAAAACCGGTTTCGCCTTTTTCACAGCGTCTTGGAACGCATACGAACCGGCGAGTTTGAACGAAATTTCATCCGAGTCGACTTCGTGATACGAACCGAACAGCAGACGAACGCGAATGTCGACGAGTTCGTATCCGGCGAGGAAACCGCGAAGCATAGCATCGCGAACGCCTTCCATTGTCGGCTTGATGAACTGACGCGGGATCGATCCGCCGGTGATCTTGTCTTCGAAGACAAAACCTTCGCCCGGAGCCGGCTCGATCTCGAGCTCGACGTGGCCAAATTTTCCGCGGCCGCCCGACTGTTTCTTGTAGATCTCCTTACCCGGTGCTCCGGCAGTGATCGTTTCGCGGTAAGCAACCTGCGGTTTACCGACGTTAGCCTCGACGCCGAACTCACGCTTCATACGATCAACAATGATCTCAAGGTGAAGTTCGCCCATACCGGCGATGATCGTCTGACCGGTCTCGATGTCAGTGTTGACACGGAAACTGGGGTCTTCCTGAGCAAGGCGGTTAAGAGCAATGCCCATTTTGTCCTGATCCTGACGGGTTTTCGGTTCGACCGCGACACGCACGACCGGTTCCGGGAAGTCCATCGACTCAAGGATAATTGGTTTTGACTCGTCCGAGATGGTGTCGCCGGTCGTGGTATTTTTCATACCGCCGATCGCGACGATCTCGCCCGCCGATGCCGATTCGACGTCCTCACGCTTGTTAGCATGCATGAGCATCAAGCGACCGACGCGTTCTTTTGAATCTTTGATCGTGTTCGTAACATACGAACCCGAAGTGACCGTTCCCGAATAGATACGCACGAATGCGAGCTGTCCGAGATGCTTGTCGGCCATGAGTTTGAAAACGAGGCCAGAGAACGGAGCTTTTGCATCCGGCGGACGGCTCTCGATATCGCCGCTTCTCGGATTTGTGCCCTCGATAGCAGGAATATCCAGCGGGCTCGGGAGGAAATCGACAACCGCATCAAGCAGCGTCTGAACACCTTTGTTCTTAAATGCCGAGCCGGTGAAAACCGGAACGATCTTCATCGCCAGCGTTCCCTTTCTGAGAGCGACGCGAATTTCCTGTTCCGAAATTTCCTCGCCTTCGAGGTATTTCATCATCAGATCGTCGTCAATGGCAGAAACTGCTTCGACCAGCTTTTCTCGCTGAGCTTTCGATTCTTCAACGAGGTCGGCAGGAATATCGACAATGTCGTAATTCGCTCCCTTTGCTTCGTTGCTCCAGACAAACGCTTTCATCGTGATCAGATCGACAACGCCCTGAAAATGCTCTTCGAGGCCGATCGGCACCTGCATCGCGACTGCATTGGCACCGAGGCGATCAAGGATCGACTGGAAACTTCGGTCGAACGATGCACCTGCACGGTCCAATTTGTTGATAAAGCAGATACGCGGCACGCCGTATTTATCGGCCTGACGCCAAACCGTCTCCGACTGAGGCTCGACACCCGCAACACCGTCAAATACGCAGACCGCACCATCCAAAACACGAAGAGACCGCTCAACTTCCATCGTGAAGTCAACGTGTCCCGGTGTATCGATAATATTAATGCGATGCTCGACGCCATTGCGCGTCCAAAAACAGGTTGTCGCGGCCGAGGTAATTGTAATACCGCGTTCCTGCTCCTGCTCCATCCAGTCCATCGTCGCCGTTCCTTCGTGAACTTCGCCGATCTTGTGGGATACACCGGTGTAATACAAAATGCGCTCCGTCGCCGTGGTCTTACCCGCGTCGATATGGGCCATAATGCCGATGTTTCTAAATTTGTCTAAGCTAATGTTTGCCATAAAACAAGTGACGAGTGAAAAGTGGTGAGTGACAAGGGGAAAGCCCTCGTCCCTCGCCCCTCGTCCCTATTCTTAAAATCTGTAATGTGCGAACGCCTTGTTCGCTTCTGCCATGCGGTGGACGTCGTCCTTCTTCTTCATCGCTCCGCCGCGGCCGTTAACTGAATCAAGCAGTTCGCCAACCAGGCGGTCCTGCATCGTTTTTTCGCTGCGGTTACGTGCGTTCAGCACGATCCAGCGGATTGCCAGCGTATTGCGGCGGTCGCGGCTGACTTCGAGCGGGACCTGATAGGTCGCACCGCCGATACGTCGCGACTTGACTTCGAGAGTCGGTGCGACGCCGTCAAGAGCCTTCTTAAATACTTTCAATGCTTCTTCGCCGGTCTTTTCTTCAAGCTTGGTCATCGCCGCATAAAAGATCTGCTCGGCGACAGTTTTCTTGCCTTCCCACATCAAACCGTTGATAAACTTGGTCACGGCGATGCTGTTATAGATCGGATCCGGTAAAACTTCTCTTTTTCCTGCAACTCTACGTCTTGGCATAATTTCCTCAGTTGTCGGTTGCCAGTCGTCGGTTGTCAGTGCTCAGATTCTTTCTGACTACTGACTACTGACTACTGACTACTTAGCCCCCTTGGGGCGTTTTGCACCGTATTTCGAACGCGACTGGTTGCGGTTCGCGACGCCTGAGGCATCCAGCGTTCCGCGGATAACGTGATAACGAACACCCGGAAGATCCTTGACACGGCCGCCGCGGATCAACACGATCGAGTGTTCCTGCAAGTTATGCCCGATTCCCGGGATATATGTAGTGACTTCGATCTGGTTGGTCAGACGCACACGGGCGACCTTACGAAGAGCCGAGTTAGGCTTTTTCGGGGTCGATGTGTAAACGCGTGTGCAAACGCCGCGTTTCTGCGGATTCGCCTGCAGTGCAGGGCTAGCCGTTTTATACTTAACGCGTTGGCGCCCCTTTCGTACTAATTGGTTAATTGTCGGCATATCGATTAAACCTGGTTTTTGGCTTTTAGCCTTCGGTCTCTGCAAAGGCCTAAAACCAAAGACCTAAAACCGTTCTTCTGGCAAAACTACCGTCTTACCTGACTCTTGCCGAATTAGATCCGGCAGTTAGCTCAAGCAGCTCTCGCTGTATGAATTAATTAAAATGTATAGATCCAAGAGAAAAGAAACTTTGCTGTAGCGTGGCATCAAGGTCAGATCTGTTTGCCGTAGCAAACCGACTTTATCTTCGCCAGCGTCCGGAGATGGACGCAGATTACGCAACATTCCATGTTTCAATTCTCAAACATCAGCCCCGTGAATCCGTCTCCGAACCACAAGGAAACCCAGACAGTAAAGTCCGAAACTTTAGATATTATGAATTCACGCCTGTTATGTCAAGAGCCAACGACTACTTTTCGCATTAGACACCCTGCGCAAAATCCTCGCCACTCCAAATAGATGTGAAGAACAACGGATAAAGGTCAGGGAGTTGGATTGTTGGCCCCCGGCGGAATCAGGAAAATGCGCGTATGCGGATGGTCGCCCTCTGCGGTCACGATGGTGATAGCAGGACCATAAACTTTTAATGTCTTGACCAAAAACGCCATGATCTTGCTCTTCTTGAGTTTGATCGATCTATCGCTGGTTCCGGAAGGAAAATATTCGATGATATAGATCTGGTCGTACGGACGGCTTTTCACCTCAGCCGCGACCCGCCTAAGGTTCCGTTGATGAATTGAAGTTATCGGAATCCAAAATTCCGATATCACCTCCGGACCCGTATCCCATATCAATGGCGTGTTCTCCGAGGCCGAATCACCGCAATGACTTGGCAAACCAGAGACCTTAACGGTCGCGGTCAGCGTCATCCCTCGCATTTCCATTAAATAGCGCACGCCGATACCTTTTGTTGATTGTCCTTCATTGACCTCACCGGAGCTTGTGCTCCAGTGGTAACTAAGATTCGAAGCGGGCTCCGGACTCACCTCAACAATAAAACCGATCAACTCTCCCGGAGTCGAAACGCCTGACGGCCCGGTCACCACTATTTCCGGACATCCGCCGGATTTCGGCTCGTAGGGCACCTGAGCGTAGAATCTAGGCGAGCAAATCAAGACCGCGAGTCCGGCCAAAACCCGAAGGGCGTAATTGGTTCCCTTTACTACCGTCATTGCTAAATCATATCATTGGTGTCAAACCCTTGGCTCTGTTGGTATCTTTCGCAATATTTTGCTAAAGTCTTGAGTTTCGCGCGTTGGGGCGGATTTCGCCCCTACATATAAAAGGTAATTATTCGTATGACCAATTTAGAAACTTATTTAGCAAAATTCACAGGCGCCGAGTGGCTTGCCGCTATCGAAGAGATGCTGCCGTGCATTCATGAGGTTGACCGCAATGCGGTTCAGATCTGGTTCCGATTTTATCCGGTGGACTTGCACCGTTTTATCGAGGCTGCCGAGGACCGCGACGCGGCGCTGCACGGATTTGCGATGCAGGGAACTTTTGAGCTGAAAGATCAGATCGACACCTCACATTATTTCCTTTACGGCCACCGCTATTGGAAAACGGTTAAGGCCGCGATCGTGGCCGAGACGGTTGTGTTCAAAGACAATCCCGCAACGCTTGTCGAAGAGATCAAGGCAATCGCCATGGCTGTCGCCGAAAAGCTCAAGATCGAGCGTCAAATGGTCAACGCACTAGTCGCCATCGGCCTCGCAACGCTCAACCAGGTCGGTGCCGAATCATTCAAAGCCACGCCCGGCGAGGTTGAAAAACCAACCGGCATCATGTCCAAATCCCCCAACGCCGTCGTCGCAGAACGTGCCAAAGACGCGTCACAGGGCATCCTCGGCTTTCTCAAGACGGTCAACAAGAAATTCGCGATCCATTACGCCAACGGCCGCGTCACAGGCGATTTTGACATCATGAATGAGCAGGAGATCGCCGGAGCCTCGGCCCTCGACCGTTCGAAAGACTGGCACGCACAGGACGAACGCTGCTGGGAAGGCGTCGTTCCGGTCGAATGCACATCGGCGGCATGCGGCACGTGCTGGGTCGGTGTTCTCGGCGGCGAAAACAAACTGACGCCCGTCACACGCCTCGAAAAACGTGCGATGAAGGTCTTCGGCTACAATCAGCCCGAGGTCGAACAACCGTTCCTCCGCCTCGCCTGCCAGGCAAAGGCAACGGGCGACGCCACCATCGTCATTCCGCCCTGGAACGCCGTTTTCGGCAAAAAGGTCTACGGCAACGTCGAAGACGTCGAACTCGAACCAAACACCACCTCAGCCAAACGCCTCCGCGAAACGATAGCCTCCGCCATCGCCGGCGATTAAGAGAAACAACCCTTAGCGTTTCTGCGACTACTTGTTTACAAAATGACCGGATGAGAATTGTTAAGTTCTCATCCGGTTTTTATCTCTCGGAGTCGCTACCGATCAGAGACCAATGGCGATGCGAATTCCCCACCCTTGCCACGTTTACCAGATTAAGTTACCTAGCATACAGACGGATACTCCGATTTTAGGATCAACTTATAGTCGGCATTTGTGTGCTTAGAGAGAACGGCACCTGGCGGTATCGATATGACAGAAAATTCGGCACAGATCATCGAATTCGAGAGCCTCGGGGCGGCGAGGCAGCAATTAAGCCCGTCTCCAACGCGCGCGAATCTTATAAACCGTGACCTCAGCCTGATCGAATTTTTCCGGCGCGTGCTCGAGGAAGCTCAAGACCATCGTCATCCGCTGCTTGAACGGCTCAAATTTATTTCTATCCTTTCATCTAACCTGGACGAGTTCTTTATGATCCGAGTTTCGGGCTTGAAAGAGAAACTCGGAAGCGACGTCGGTGTCGCCCTCGACGGATATTCGACACCCGAACTTCTTGATGAGATACGTGTACGTGTGGTCGAACTTCTCGAAATGCAGTCGCGGTGCTTATCGGACGATATAATGCCCTCTCTCGAGCGCGAGGGCATCACGATTCTTAAGGTCGATTCGCTAAGCGACGACGTCCGCTCGTCACTAAACAACTACTTCGATTCCGCGATCTATCCGCTCTTGACCCCTCAGGCGGTCGATCCGACACACCCTTTCCCATACATTTCCGGCGGCAGTATAAATATCGGAATGATAGTGAAGCCAAAGCTCCACAAACGTACCCGTCGCGCCCGAAACGGGCACGAACTGACCGACGATCTCTTTGTCCGTTTGAAAATTCCGCCGTTCGTATCGCGCTTGATCGCACTCCCGGGCGACGAATCACATTTTGTGTTGGCTGAGGATCTCGTGAGTGCAAATATCGCTCAGCTTGTACCCGAAGCCTCTCCCCGGGATTGCCACATTTTCCGCATCACGCGTGACGCCGATATCGATCTCCGTGAAACTGAAGCCGAAGATCTCATAGAGACAATGGCCGAGAACCTCAAGCTTCGTCGCTTTGGAGAGGTTTCGCGTTTAGAAATTTCGAGTGATATGCCGGGTGAAATGGTTGATTATCTTCGGGAGTCGCTTTCTATCGAGCCCGCGGACGTCTATCGGATCGAGGGTACATTCAACCCCGCGGATCTAACGGGACTTTACAAGCTCAGTCGTCCGGAGCTAAAGGAGTCAGCTATAAAGACTGCCTTTCCGTCCGGATTTGACCCGGAAATATCGACCTTCGAGTTGATCGATCGAGGCGACATCCTGCTTCACCATCCATATATGCCGTACTCGATCGTTACGGATTTCATTCGCGAAGCGGCAAATGACCCGGATGTTCTGGCGATAAAAATGTGCCTTTACCGGATCGGAGCCGAATCGCCCATTGCTCCGTTGCTGATCGAGGCTAGCGAAAGCGGCAAGCAAGTTACCGTCCTTATAGAGATCAAGGCTCGTTTTGACGAAGCAAATAACATCGAGTGGGCAAAGCGGCTCGAGGAATCCGGTGTGCATGTTGTGTACGGCATTCTCGGCCTCAAGACACATTGCAAAGCCACTCTAATTATTCGCCGTGAAGGCGACCAACTCCGTCGCTATGTTCATCTGGCGACGGGAAACTACAATCCCGACACCTCGGCCTTTTACACCGATATCGGCCTTTTGACCTCTAACGAAGCAATAGGTGCCGATGCGACCGAGCTTTTTAATTACCTTACTGTATATTCCCGGCCTGAGAAATTTAACGAGCTCGTGGTTGCACCGATCTATCTTCGCAAACAGATGCTAGAGCTGATCAGGACCGAAACCTTGAACGCCGAACATGGCAGGCCGGCGAGGATCATCGCAAAAATGAACAGGCTCGCGGACGCCGAAATTGTGAATGCTCTTTACGACGCGTCGCGGGCGGGTGTCGAAATAGATCTGATCGTTCGCGGCATTTGCACGCTGCGGCCCGGGGTTGAGGGGCTTTCCGAGAATATCCGCGTTCGCAGCATTGTCGGTCGTCTGCTCGAGCACAGCCGCGTATATTATTTCGAGAACGGAGGCGATCCGAAAATTTACACCGGAAGTTCTGACTGGATGCCCCGAAATCTCGACCGCCGTGTCGAGGTACTGGTTCCGGTTTACTCACCGCCGATCCGGAAATATCTGCGCGACGAATTCCTCGATGCCTATTTACGCGACACGGCCAAGGCCCGGGAATTGCGGTCCGACGGCAGTTATACCAGGCCCCACTCTGGAATCGGCGAATTTAACAGTCAACTGTCATTCCAACTGCCGGAGAACGTTATCCGCATGGATACCGCGTCGTAGAGCAGTGTCGCGAGGAAAATAGATGTGTTTGGAAGAAAACCGTTAGCAGGCTCATTCCTTCTCGCATTGCCATTTTTCGCGGCTACCTTGCCGGTCTGAAAATAAATTAGGGAGAACTACCATGTTGCTCAATCGCTTTCTGAAAATTTATGCTCTGACGCTTTTCATTCTCGCGGTCGCGAATTCGGCCGCGGGTCAAAATGACGGCGCGCCGATCCCGATATTGTGGGAAAAAACGTCAATTTCCAAGCGTGATCTTTTCGCCGGGCCGGGCGGGAACGAAATGAAGCCGGACATGAGCCGTATCGAACTCATTAAGGAAGAAAAAGGCGGCCACAACAAAAAATATCGTATCAAGGACGGCTCGGGGCACGTTTGGGTGGCGAAGCTCGGCCGAGAAGCACAGCCGGAAACGGCGGCGGTTCGGCTTATCTGGGGTCTCGGCTATAAGTCGGAGATCAATTACCTCGTACCAAAATTGACGATACCTGGGAAAGGCACTTTTGCTAATGTCCGTCTTGAGGCTCGTCCCGAAAATGTAAAGCGTCTGGACGAATGGAAATGGAAAGATAATCCGTTCGTGGGCACGAAAGAGTTACAGGGGTTGAAGATGATGATGGTGTTCATGAGCAATTGGGACGTCCTCGACCTTCAAAATCAGATCCTTGAGGTAAACGGGCAACATCATTATATCGTCAGCGATCTCGGATCTACTTTCGGACGGCTTGGTAATAACAATCTGCCGCTTTTCTACCGGATCGGTAGAAAGGTGGGAAGCCCAAAGCATTTCGAAAAGACGCGCTTTATCAAAGCGGTCGACGACGACGAGCTAAAGGTCGCATATAAAGGAAAGAACCGCTCGCTCTTCAAACATTTTACGGTCGGCCAGGGACGTTGGCTTCTCGGACTGCTTCGTCAGCTTTCCGATGCTCAGATCCGCGATGCTTTTCGCGCGGCCAATTACTCACAAGCAGACGTCGCGACCTATACCAAAACAGTTAAACGGAAGATTCGCGAGCTGGAAATCGCCGTCTCCGGCAAAAATGCGGTGAATTATGAAAAATAGCCTGAAATCGTTCGTGAAGGTGGTGCCAGCTGCGGTGATCTCGGCGATCTTGTTCACCGGACAGACGTTCGCACAGTCGAGTGGAGCGTCATTTATGACCGACCTCTTCGCTCCCGAAACGACCGAGACCGCTGCCCAGCACTCGGTACCCGTTGCGGCTCTGCATATTTTTGCAAAATTACTATTGGCAGTGCTGTTGTCGGCCGTTCTAGCATTTCGGCCGCGGAAAAACTTTCCGCTGTTCCAACGAAACCTTTACGTCTCGCAAACACAGATCTTGCTCGCGGTCGTAGCTGCCGCCCTGATGATGATCGTAGGTGATAATGCAGCTCGTGCATTTGCCATCTTTGCCGCCGTATCGCTTGTGCGATTTCGCACGAACATTCGCGACCCCAAGGAGGTCACTGTTTTGCTCATAAGCCTCGCGATTGGCCTCGCAGCCGGTGTCGGCCGCTGGGACCTCGGCATCGCGCTTTGCCTGTTCTCGTTGGCCCTTTTGTGGGTACTCGAATACAAGGAGCAGGAACAGGCATTTCGATCGATGGAATTGACCGTTCGAACGCGGAACACCGACGCGACACAGAATGTCCTGATCGGCATTTTCAAGAAATATAAGCTCGAAAATGAGATCCGAAAGATCGATCCGCCCGTCGAAGACCAGCCGGTCGGCAGCATTCAATATTACCTGGACCTACGGCTCAGCCTGAGCACCGATCATTTGAGCGACAAATTGATGTCCGCCGACCCGACTAACATCGAAAGCATCGAGTGGAGCAAAACCAAGAGCGCCACGGACATTTACCAATAAAAAGGCGAGCCTGAAACGGCTCGCCCTTGCTATCGAAATTTTACTTATCAATTTGAGGTCGCCGCTTTTACTGCCAACGTACCTGCATTCGCGGAGGCCGCTGCCTGTAATTTCTTGGCGTAATCCTTTACATAGCTCTTGAGAGCTCCGTGGAAAAGGCCCGAACTGAACTCGTAGTTCTTCATCTCTTTGTATGATTGGTCGTAGTCCCAACCATACTTGGTCATACGGTATATCGCCGCGGTAATGCCGGTCCGGTGAATACCCGCTTTGCAATGAACGAAAACGGTTCCGGTTTCCGGATTTTTCAAAAGGGCGAGAAACTGATCGATATCCTCGTCTTTCGGCGTTTTCCAGCCGCTCATCGGCAGATTGATATACTTCATCCCGAGTGCCTCGACATCGGCCTTTTCGTAGTCGGTTGGATCGTTCCTGAGGTCGATAACCGTCGTAACACCGAGGTCTTTTAGCGATTGGTAATCGTCAGCGAGCGGCTGAGCTCCGCGGTAATATTTTTCATCCATCTGGCCGAAATTCGCGATCTTAACGCCCGGTAACGGCGTCGGCGAGGTCTGGGCAAATGAAAATACCGAAAATGCAAAAAAAGCACAGAAAAGTGCCGTGGGTCGAATAAAAACTCTGTTCATCTCTCTCCTTTTACTGCCTGTTGTCGCGCGGGATAGTGATGATACCTGACTTGACGACGGGAGTTGTCAAAATTATTTGGTAAGAGGTGAAAATTGGGCTTCTCCTCTCGTTTGCATTGATTTAGAATGCCGTTTCGCCATGCAAGTTGCCAGAAATTTCATCAAAGCCTAATCAAATTACCTATCGGGAAATCGTAATGCAAACACGGCGAAGATCCATTTTTGATACTTCGTCTCCGCGTTGCGGCGTCACTGCGGTAAGATATGTCAGTGATCGAGCGTAAACCCTTAAATCCAGTCTACTACGTCCTCATCGCCGTCCTGCTGTGGAGCACCGGCGGGATGTTCATCAAGCTCGCGACAAATTTCGACGCGTACCAGGTCACGTTCTTTCGCTCGCTGCTCGCCGCCATCACGGTCCTCATCATCACCCGTAAAAACGGGCTGCGGATCAACGCATTCGGCGTAATGTGCAGCGTGATCTACGCAACCTTGCTGTTCCTGTTCGTCTGGGCGACCAAACACACGACCGCCGCCAACGCCATCTTTCTCCAATACACCGCGCCCGTCTACATCCTGATACTCGCTCCGTTCGTCATCGGCGAAAAATTCCACCTCCGCGATCTCGCTACAGTCATCTTCTGCATCGCCGGAATGTCCCTGTTCTTCGTCGGCGACCTCACCATCGGCGACTACCAAGGCAACCTAGCCGCCCTCGGCTCCGGCATATTCCTCGGCCTCTACATCATGCTGTTGAAGCATCCGAAGGCAGTAGGGGGAAAAGGGACAAGGGACGAGGGACAAGGTTTAACTCACTCTGAGCCCTCCCCCCTCATCCCTCGTCCCTCGTCCCTAAATCCCGTCATCACCGTCATCTACGGCAACCTCATCCTCGCTGTCCTGACATTACCCAGCGGCATCGCCGCGTTCCCGGTCGCGACCGTAACCGACTACGCCGCCGTCGCATTCCTCGGCATCGTCCAGATCGGCATTTCATACATCCTATTCATAAAAGGCGTCCGCGGCGGCACAAGGCCGCTGGACGCGAGCATAATCGGCTTCATCGAACCATTGCTAAATCCCGTCTGGGTCTTCCTGGCCATGGGCGAACGCCCCTCCCAATGGGCGTTACTCGGCGGCGCAATTATCATCACCACCGTCGTCATCCACACCGTCGTCCAGTACCGCAGGTCCGATTCGTCGTCCTGACTTCCGGCTCCCCTCCTTACGAAGTAGGGGTGGCAGTCCCGATGCTTTTGATCGGGGCTGACGGGGTGGTTCTCTCGGCCTACGAACGGCCGATCACCGACGATCGACCGCTGACACCTTACCACTTTGATACAATCTACAAATGGCCGACGACGCGGCAGACGAACAACCAAAGCGCGAGTCCCCCGGCGGGATCGCGTTCATGTTTCGTGCATTGAGGCATCGGAATTACGCGTTGTTCTTTTCGGGGCAGATGGTGTCGATGGTCGGAACGTGGATGACGCGGATCGCGACTAGCTGGCTGGTCTACAAACTCACAGGCTCGGCACTGCTGCTGGGCGTTGTCGGCTTCGCCGGGCAGATCCCGTCATTCGTACTCGCACCCTTCGCGGGCGTGCTGGTCGACCGCTGGAGCCGCCATCGCGTTCTGGTTGTCACACAAATCCTCGCGATGCTCCAGTCTGCGGCCCTCGCCATCCTCGATCTGACGGGCACGATCCAGATCTGGCACATTATCGCTCTCGCCGTCTGCCAAGGCCTCATCAACGCCTTCGACATGCCCGCGCGTCAATCTTTCGTAGTCGAAATGGTCACCGACCGCAACGACCTGCCAAACGCCATCGCGCTCAATTCCACGCTTATAAACGGCAGCCGCCTGATCGGCCCGTCGATCGGCGGCGTGATCATCGCGTGGGTTGGCGAAGGCTGGTGCTTCGCGATAGATGCGGTGAGCTACATCGCGGTCATCGGCAGCCTGCTCGCGATGACGTTGACCGCCGCCGAGGTCCTGCCGCAAAAGAGCCGCAACATGTTCCAGCAGCTTCGCGAAGGCTTTAGCTACGTCGCCCACTTTCAGCCGATCCGCAACATCCTCCTGCTGCTCGCATTTGTCAGCTTGGTCGGATTTCCGTACACGGTCCTAATGCCCGTTTTTGCTAACGAGATCCTTCACGGCGGGCCAAATCTGCTTGGAATGCTGATGGGTGCGTCGGGCATCGGAGCCGTGATCGGTGCGGGATTTCTGGCGGCCCGAAGATCGGTCCTCGGCCTCGGCCGCTTTATTCCGGGAATGGCCGCGCTCTTCGGCCTCGGTCTCGTCGCCTTTTCATTTTCGAAGGTTGCGTGGGTATCTTTGTTATTGATGGTCGTCACCGGCCTCGGATTTATGGTGCAGACCGCCGTCAGCAACACTCTCATCCAAACCATCGTCGACGAAGACAAACGCGGCCGCGTGATGAGCTTTTACACCATGGCGTTCATGGGCACCGCCCCGTTCGGCAGCCTCATCGCCGGCTACGTCGCCGACCGCATCGGAGCCCCGCACACACTCCTCATCGGAGGCATCGGCTGCGTCATCGGCGCCGCCCTTTTCTACCGCGCACTCCCCCGCCTCCGCGAATTCGTCCGCCCCATCTACCGCCAAAAAGGCATCCTCCCCGAACTCCACACCGGCACCAACACCGCCACCGACCTAACCTCACCCCCAAACTCGTAAGTCTACGAGGAAGTGAATAAACAGCGAAAAGAGGACAGCGATAAGTACGAAGCCAGCGACGAAAAAACCAAAGCCGTCGTGCATAAGAGCTATGTTAGGAAGGATTAAGTCTTGTCAGAACCGCCCGCGTTAGCGAACGGTTCTGACAATACTTCGGGGCCAAGGTCTTGTTTACGGCTTACGTCGCTGTGCCGCATCCAAAACCAAAGCCCCGATATTCATTCTGTACTGGGCGACGGTAAGAGAACTCAGAGCACCTCATCTTGCCCCAATCGGGCGTTGATGTGCTGTTGTGAAAGAAACGCTAATTTTCGACCAAGTTCGTAGTTGGGCGTAATTTGATCAGTATCCCGCAAAGCTTTTATCTTTTTGAGGGTGTTTATTTCTAGCAATTTAAGAGTCTCAAAGACTGTTTTCTTTGAAATCTCCTTAATCCGTGATTTTCGAATCAGCGCGCAAATAATCTTCTCGCGATTGGGGCCGATGTTAATCAACGCAGGCTCTGACGAGAGTCCGAAGAGTTTTTTCAACTCCAAACTGTCAAGTAGAACAAAGCCTGTTTTCCCTATCTTCTCTCCTTTCGACAATGTCTTAGTCTCAATTACAACCAAAAAACCGGTGTGCTTAAGTGAAGCAACAACGTTTTTCAAACATTGTTCCCATTCCCCGATTTCAATCTCGTGCAATACATTGCAAAGGAGAACAAAATCAAATGTCTTTTCTTCCAATTTCGAATAATGATCGTAAATCTTATCGGCGCCGAGACTTGATAGTAAGGCGTGGTGTTCGACATCAGGCTCTAAAGCTTGATATGTAATTTTCGATAGGAATTCCTCGTCGTCCTTTAGTTGTTCATAAACGCGGCCCTTCCCTGCACCGAAATCAAGAAGGAGACAGTTATCACCTTGAGAGTTATCGGCAATGGCCTTTTTAAAAGCCTCTATTTGGGGATCCTTGCGTCCAGCGGATTGAATTACCTCGGGATGTTCAAAACACTGCGTAACAAAATTTACGTAGGTCCAAGTCGAAACAGAATCAAGAAAATCTGTTAGTTTTTCAACGCGCTCACCTATACTCATGAGTTGCTCAAGCGATTCCCCAGGCGTATCTTTTGTTGGGTGTTTTACCTTCCCATTCTTAACCATGAATATTTCTTCATAATTGAGTGTAGAGAGAATGTTTAGTGAATGGGTGGCAAAAATAAGTTGCCCGTTCTCGCCAATAGCCGAACGAATACCATTTATAACATCAATTTCCGAATCCGGATGTAAGTGAAGCTCCGGCTCGTCAATCAAGATAACGCTTTCTTTGAGGTTAAGGTTAGGATTTTGATCAAGGAGGAAAAATAGCAATGCATACGCGAACAATATTTTTTCGCCTTCCGAAAATTCAGAATATTCAAATGATCGACCTTCGATTTTCCAGATTCCTTGAATAAGAGCCTGAAATCCATCTATCGATTTTGTACGCTGAACTTGCCTTTTCTCCCAAGTTAAATTCTTTCCCAGAAACAGATTTATATATCTTTTGAGGGAAGCGAATTGTTGAAACGACGGCATGCTCTTATATTTCCTAGATTGACCATATGCATCGTCCTTGTCATATGCCAACATATTTGGTAGCTCGCCAAAATATTTCAATGAATTGTTCTTAATAGATGTAAGCTCATTATACGCAAAATCGGCTTCAACACTTTTAATTAACTCTTCGAAATTTGTACCGAGATCATTCTCCGCCTCTTCGACCGCGCTTCTGAGGCTAAGTATTTCTTCGGTTCTAATGCGACGAAAATATTTTTGTTTCAGTGTTGGAGATACCTCACCGAATATGGCCCGAGCCGAACTCAATATTTCATGATTATCAGGAGATCCCAGATTCAGTGATTTAAGTCTTCTATCAAGACTACTAAGCTGTTTCGCGATAGCCCTTCTCTCATTTTTATGGCTTGCTGCGTGTTTGCGTTGCAATTCTTCATGTTCTGCGGCTAGCTCGTAGTATTTACAAAGCTCAGGATTTTCAGTTCGCATCTCCTCAAGATCATCAGAAAGCCCCCCAATCCTGCCGTTAAAAATACTATCTACTTTTATGCCCTTGAAGAGATTTTCTTCGAGTAAGTCAAGAATACGAGACTTTCCCGATCCATTCTTTCCGACCAATGCAATAACATTGGATAGTCGACTGATGTCAATCTCTTCGATTCCTTTAGCTTTTGCTATTGCCTCAGGTATGAAAATTTTGTTGAACTTCATAGGCTTGAATTGCGTTCTGCCGAAAAACAGGCTAATACCATCGTTCGCTGAGGTGCGATGTATTTAACACCCCAAAATGGAGAGCTAATTTTTCAGTGGCATCAATGATATTGTTATGTCGAAGCTTGAGTTTCGTCATCTCTTCCTTGCTACAACCTGAACTGACTTCATACCTGTTAACACCTAGAGTATCCGCGAACGAATGTATCACGTCGTTCTCCGAAACAAACCATTTAAGTAGGCTTGGCTCCGCATGTTCAATCTCCCGCAACCTTTCAATAATTGAACTGATATAACTAGCCAAGTAACCAGCATGTTGGACAAGTTCGGAATAGGTCGGCAACCCAGACGCTAGGACAAGTTCGAATTGCTCTCTGTGAAAAATGTAACGGGGCACATAAACACATACCGTCTCGTCGGGTGGCAATTTCTGAATTATTTCCATCGCCCAAGGAATAACACCGGCCTCGCATCTAGAACGTACACTCTCCAATGATTCATTCCCTTCATGAAAATACGGTACTAAAGCGGGATTTACTACACTTTTCTCTTCCTCTTCCCAACTTTCCTGAATTCTATTAAATGATGAAATAATCTCATCTAATCCAACAGTACCTTTTAGTACGAGTTCCAGCATTTCGTATCGCAGGGCTGTAATTTCTTCATCGTAGACACTTAAGTAAAAATTTGATCCGAAAACCATTTTGTAGCGATTCTGCCAAAAGACTATTAATTCACAGACTTGCTCCACGTGGGGCTTTAGAATTTCAACAAGCGACTTTCGTTCTCTATGTACCCTAAGGGCAATGCTTGCACCTAAAAGAGCCCGACCCAGAGAAGAATACAAAACTGATAGAACTTCCATGGGACTCGCTTGTCCAGTGCCGCTGGTATCTGGGATGCAGTCACTACGAAGACGATAAAAACTTAGCTGCTTCCATTCAGTTGTCCCAATCTGATGAATTAGTCTTCTGTAACTCTCAATCTTAACTGTTAGCTTTAAGTCATCAGTCGAATATCCAATATTTTGTAGTTTGGTGGCGCAGTACCAAATGTACTCAAAATCGCCTACAATCCCTTTGAAGTAACGTTCCCCGTGTTCGGAGATAATGACATCATGGGACAGCGAGTCCGGATCATTGGCATCTAGTTCTTGATTGGTGCTAAGCCACAAAAGGAGTCGATACTTGTTTTGCAAGGAGTTTATCGCCAGTATCGCAACGTCTCGGGGAATTCCAAAAAGTTCCAACTGAGTGACGATCTCCTCAACATTTTTCCGTTTATCCCTACTTAGGGCCGTTAGTATGCGAAGTTTAGTGAGAGTGGGCCACCCAGCATGATTGCCCCTAGGATTGGGTTCGAACAAATTCGACACTCTATGCTCTTGTGGCATGTCGTCGGGATCATTCAACAGACACGAGATCATTGTCGAATAGGCAAAGTTCGTACTCCCACCGTCGGCAATCGTGGCTCGGTGAGCTTTTGCTCCTAATAAGATGGTAGGACTTGCGTAGCAATTCTCGAAGAACCTTCTAAGCAAATCAAGGCCATACCGACAACATACGCCAACGAGAGCATCGTTTGTCTCAGCCAACCCTCTTCGAGATCCTGGCCCAATTCTGATCCGATCCAAAAAATCGTGATCTTCATGTTTGATGATTTTTGGTTTAGAAACTGAAATTCCGTTCAGTCCAGCTTCCATTATCAAAACATAGACATATGCGATAATTAACAAAACATCAATTTCGACGTCACTCGGGACCTCGCCAAAGGGCGCGTGTGAATGAATTTTTCTTGGAACTGCTAACTCTTTCCTGCTCTTTTTCAGAACGAAACGTTCAAGTCTGCTTTTGATCATTTCGAAGTTGTTAGGACCATAATGGTGTCTAAACTTTGGATTGCCAACGAAGCCATAAGGATTAATTGAACTTGGTCTGAGCGGAACCAAAATAGGTAAGTACTGCGTACGTTTTGCAATGTGGTGTAACCTTCCTACGACCTTCTCTATAGTCCGTGTAGGCAATTCATCTAAATTATCTAAAATTATTAGATTTAACGGACTGCGCTCATTGCATTTTGATTTATAGTAGTTCAACGCCAATACAATAAAGCTCTGGCTATCATCGTCATTGTCAGAGACTCTTCTAATAATGGGTTCGTAATCCGCAGCGGCTCTGCGGTACTTTTTGATCAAGTCAACCAATTCTGAGTCCGAAAAGCAAGATGTCGTTAGCGGGCTGTCGAGGACGAGATCACCGAAATTAAGTTGAGAAAGAGATCTATCCCGATTACCAGCAAAAAGGGTTAGGTCGTTCGCAATTAGCAAGCGACGCAACACCATAAATTGTGGATCCACTTCTTTAATGAGCCTGGTTGAATTTCCGCATTTTTCTAGCCATTCTAAAATAAGTCTTTCAAAGATGGCGAGCCGTAAAGACCTGAAAATTTCTGTTACGGGTTTCTTGCGGTCGCGGGATATATAACGAAACTCTAAATATATTGGTTCACGGTGGCATTTCGATATTACGCACGGAAAGTCCTCCCTAAGAGCTTCACTTCGATCTTGGAAGCGCCTCCGAATATAATTGACCGTGGTAGTCTTACCTGATCCAAGACCTCCAAAATAGACCAGTAAGTTAAACTCCCTCTCGGTGAGTAATCGTTCGTACAGGGCCTCCTCATAGTCATGGTGACGTTTGGGATCTGGGGACTCATGTTCTTCAATATAAACATGTTCCGGATTCCGAGGTCTAAAATAAATCCGCTTTGTTCCACCGACATATAAGTCATCTCCAACGTCATCTTGGCACAGAGTATCCAGCACAAAACTCTGTACGTGCGTGAACAAATGACGCAGACTGGTCGGCAAATCCGTATTCCGCAGGTTTTCCATAATTACAAGGTAAATAGAAAGTTATAATCCGCCAACGGAGAGGATTATTTACGTGGACTCCATTCCAACATCTAGGTGGTTGTTGGTGCCTATTTTGGTTTGGAATTGGGTTTCGGTGACGGTTTGGAAGCCGGCGGCTTCGAGTTTTATTGTGTATTCTCCCGGGGGTAAGGGTTTTAGGGCGTATTTACCGGTGGACGACGTTGTCGTCGACTTTGTTACTCCTGTTGCCTGACCGTTTGTGCCGGTGGCGGTTACTGTGGCGTCTTTAACTGGTTTTTCGTCGGCTGAGTTTATTACCAGGCCGGTGATCTTGGTTGTTGTTGTGGCGGGGTCGATTATTATCCGGTTTGACTCGTAGCCGGTGACGAAATCTGGGTTGGCGGCGCGGAAGGCGACGACTATTTTCTCCATTTGGCCTTTGAGGATGGCATCGGTGTCGCAGAACATCTTTGCGAGATCGGTGCAGAACTCTTGATTCTGAACCATTCTTAAATCGGCGCCACTAAACATTTGCCTCATGCCTCCAAACAAAATTGAATAATCTGGGCCGCGTAGTGCGGGAATTCGCCCAAAACTGCTGAGTGATTAAATCGGTGAATGCATATTACCTCTATGTAAAAAAAAATGCAAGGGCTTTTTTCGCGGCGCTTATATCTCATCCATCGATCGGGATTTTGCGTTCCCTGCGGAAGGCTCCGATGCGGCGGCCGTGGTAGAGGGGACGGGCGGTGGTTAGGGATAGTTCTAGGACGCCGTCTTCGTTGATGGTGGGGTTTACGAAGCGGAGGGTGGTTTCGAACGAGATGCCGAATTGGTGGGCGAGAAATCCGGCGCTGATCTGGCGGGATGTTCGGTTTGCGAGCGGCACCAGCGGATACGTATCGCGGATCGCGGCCCTTTGGGGTTGTATCCCTATGGTCTGCGTTTCACGGTCGAACAGGAGAACGGCGTGCTCCGCACAGTTTAGCAGTTCCCACGCGACGCGGCTCAGAGTGATGTCACCCCGCCGGTTCATCGTCGCCTGCGGCGAACACCAACGCCCCGGCTTAAATCCGGGCCTGCAAATTTCCCAATTCTTGCTCATCATTTTCTCCTAATATCGCGAAATGTTCGGTTGTGGCCTTTGGTTTAATTCTAGCTCCCAGCCGCTAGTCCCCAGCCTCTAGCCGGAAAAAGCCCAAATACCCTACAGGCACCAGTTGCCAGTTATCAGTTTCGAGTTCCCAGTCAAACGCCTATCCCAAGGCCGGCCACTGACCACTGACCACTGACCACTATCCAATCTTCCCACCGCTCAACTGCAATTGAAATACCGTTTTTCTCGAAATGACATGTTTTTCCAAGTTTTCCAAAAATGACATGTTTTTCCAATTTGTATCACGGAAAGAGTTTTAGGCACATTAGCCACAGAGAGAGCGGAGAACACAGAGAAAGAATGTTTTAACCACGGAAAAATACAGATAAGCACAGATAAGATTTAGGACTATTTATCTGCGTTTATCCATTTTATCTGTGGTTAATTTCCGCCTCTTCTTTCCGCTTCACGATGGACGCCGCGATGACCGCAGCGATGGTCACGAAATGGGTGCGTCATGGAACGCCTGTTTTTTCTCGATCCAACGCTTTTGCCGACTGTCACAGAGCTTTTTTGCATTGTCACAGCTGCGTTATCCGTGTGTCACAAGGCTGATTTCACATGGTCACAACAGCCTCTCAGGCTGTCACAAAAATTTCGATTCCAAAAACCCAAAGCCAAAGACCCAAGACCAAATTCCGCCCTCGCGCTCGCTCGATTCGTTATGCTGTGATAAGCTATGCGAATATTGCAATGAGCGGGACTTATACCTCGCCAGCTTTCGGTTTACTAAGCAAAAGATCAAAATAAGAGTTTTGGAGAAACCCCTTTTATGACTGAACTGAACATACCAACGAGCGTTACTAACGAGGAACTGATCCGCTGGGTCACTGACGCTGTCGACCTCTGCAAACCCGACAAGGTCCACTGGTGCGACGGCACTCAGGAAGAGTACGACCGCATGTGCCAGGAAATGGTCGACGCCGGGACTTTTATCAAGCTGAACCCCGAGAAACGGCCCAATTCGTTCCTCGCCCGCTCACACCCTTCGGATGTCGCCCGCGTCGAGGACCGCACCTACATTTGTTCGCTCGCCAAGGGCGACGCCGGCCCGACCAACAACTGGATGGCTCCGGTCGAAATGAAGGGCATTCTCAAGAAAAAATTCAACGGCTGTATGCAGGGCCGGACGATGTATGTGGTCCCGTTTTGTATGGGCCCGATCGGTTCGCCGATCTCGCAATTTGGCGTTCAATTGACCGATTCGGCCTACGCCGCGGTCAATATGAAGATCATGACCCGAATGGGCACCAGATCGCTCGAAGCCCTCGGCGACGGCGAATTTACACGCTGCCTCCACACCGTCGGCATGCCGCTCGCCGCCGGGCAGGCCGACGTCGCATGGCCTTGCTCACCCGATCCGAAAGATAAGTATATTGTTCATTTTCCCGAGGAAAACTCGATCGTTTCGTACGGCTCGGGCTACGGCGGCAACGCTTTGCTCGGCAAGAAATGCCTCGCTCTGCGTATCGCTTCGAACCTCGGCCGCGCTCAGGGCTGGCTCGCCGAACACATGCTCATCGTCGGCGTAAAATCGCCCGACGGCCGCAAAGATTACGTCTGTGCGGCGTTCCCTTCGGCATGCGGCAAGACCAATTTCGCGATGCTTATTCCGCCTAAGGAGTTCGTTGACGAAGGCTGGGAGATCACCACCGTCGGCGACGACATCGCCTGGATCAAACCCAATGAGGAAGGCAAGCTTCACGCGATAAACCCCGAAAACGGCTTCTTCGGCGTCGCTCCGGGCACAAATTATTCCACCAATCCCAACGCGATGTTGTCGATAAAAGAGAACACGATCTTCACCAACGTCGCCCTCACCGACGACGGCGATGTCTGGTGGGAAGGCATGGACGGCGACGCACCGGCACACGCCATCGACTGGCAAGGCAACGGTTGGACCCCAGCAAGCGATGCCAAAGCCGCCCACGCAAACTCCCGTTTCACCGCCCCGATCGACCAATGTCCGGTTGCGGATGAGAGATTCAACGATCCGAAAGGCGTACCGGTCTCCGCATTCATCTTCGGCGGTCGCCGCAATAGTGTCGTACCGCTCATACAGCAATCATTTAACTGGGCATTTGGCGTATATCAGGCCGCAACGATGGGCTCGGAAATGACCGCTGCCGCCTTTGGAAACATCGGCGAAGTCCGTCGCGACCCGTTTGCGATGTTGCCTTTTGCCGGTTACCATATGGGCGATTATTTCTCTCACTGGCTCGATTTTGGACGCCAAATCCCGGAACCACCGCGTATCTTCTCGGTCAATTGGTTCCTGAAAGACGAGAACGGCAAATTCGCCTGGCCCGGCTACGGTGAAAACATGCGCGTTCTTAAGTGGATCGTAGAACGTTCGCGCGGAAAATCGATCGGCGTCGAAACACCCTTGGGATGGATGCCGCGTTACGAGGATATGGATTGGCGCGGACTTGATTTCAGCCGCGAACAGTTTGAGGCCGTGATGCACATCGACCGCGATCTGTGGCTCAAGGAGATCGCCATGCACGACGATCTTTTCTTCAAACTCTACGACCGTCTGCCAAAGGAGATGACGTTTATGCGCGAGTTGCTCGTTTCAAACCTCTGGCGTTCCCCCGAGCTCGGCCTCGCAGCACCACGGCCCGAGCCGGAAGAATCGGTAAAGGCTGTTAGTAAATAGATCGGTCATTTCAAACATTACGATAAGGGCGGCTTGGTTCAGGCCGCCTTTTCGATTTACCATTACAGCTAAATGAGCAACGCCAATAAATACAGCCGTTTTCGATTTGCCCGCGGCCCACTAGAATCGGTGTATCACAACGAAGAAACGCGACGACCGGACTTCCCGCTTCACGAAGAGATGTCAAAACGGCGGTTCCCGGTTCGCATTCTGAGGTATTGGTGGCTAAACCTCGTTATTCAGGAAGAGGCAAAACAACTCGGTCGTCCATTGACGATCGTCGATGTCGGCAGCGATCGCGGTACAATAAAACGCCTCATCTTGCCGATCGTAGGTGCGAAATGGATCGGTCTCGACATCGATATTTCCCGTGAAGGTATCGAACTCGCTAAATACGACGAGCTGGTCAAATGCGATTTTGACGAAGGACTCGCATTGCCCGACGGTGTCGCGGACATCGCAATATGTTCGCACGTCCTAGAACACTTGCCGAGGCCCGATTTTACAATGTCCGAGATCTCCAGGATCATGAAACCCGGGGGATTGCTTCTCGTCGGCGTACCGGTCGCTCCTCGATTGTTCGCCAAGATTCGCGAGCGTCAGTTCGACAAACAGCTCGCCGCCGGAACTCGCACGAAATGGCAGCACGTCCGCGTCTATTGGCGAAAACGGCTCGAACAACTCGCGAGAGATTCCGGATTTGATGTCGAATTTTCGAGCGGAACCGCGATCGTTCGCAAAAAGGGCAGCCGTCTCGAAGACCATGCGGCCTGGATCAGGATCAATCAGATCGCCGCCGCCCTCGTGCCATCAATGGGGCAGGAGATCTGCATGCAGCTCCGCAAACGCAGCTAACTATATATGGCTCAACAAATTCCCGCTCCCGTCGAGATGTCCTGCTTCAAATGCGGCTTTCAGGCGGTTACTGCTGAAAAGCATTGCCCGAAATGTAAGCGAAAGTTACAAACAAGCCGATCCATCCGCATTCGGGGCATTTTGCTAGTCCTGTGCGGCGGATTTCTTGTCGCTTTCATGGGCTATATTCTGGTTTGGATGCTAGCCGCATTTCGCAATACGGACGCCTTACACGCCCGATTTACCGGTACTCACGAACAAATGATGCTAATCCTCGGCCTTTGCGGAACGGTAATTCTGTTTGGGGTCATCTCGTTTGCGACAGGTTTGTATCAGGCAATCCTCGGGCGCCGAAACAAGAACTTCGTGTGGTCGATCGCAGGTCTCGGGGCGTTTCTGTTTCTGATCGGCGGATATTTTCTCACAACCAGCAAATGAAACGCCCCACGCTGCGATTGCGCTATAATGTTGGAGTTCGGATCAGTAAGGAGCTAACCAAATGGACAATTTTCTCGGCAGGTATTCGACTTATATATATGCGATCCTGCGAATTGTAACTGGATTTCTGTTCATGTGGCACGGTTGGCAAAAACTGATCGGCCTCGCTCCTCAAGAATTGCCACCAGCGACAGCGTCAGGACCTCTTTCGCCGTTGATGGCGGTTGGTGGGGGTATCGAACTTATCGGCGGTTTTCTGATCATGATCGGCCTGTTTACCGCCGTCGCTGCGTTTCTTGCAAGCGGCACAATGGCGGTGGCTTATTTTATGTTCCATTTCAGTGTGCAAGCATTTCTACCGGTCGTAAATAAAGGCGAACTCGCCGTTGTTTATTGCTTTCTGTTTCTCTATATTGCATCACGAGGTTCTGGAGTTTGGAGCGTCGACTCGATCTTTCGGGGCTCCGGAACGTCCGGCGGCGGTTGATCCAAGCGAACTAAGTCCCCGATATTACATCTAAATAACTGAGGTAAAAAATATGGAAGATTTCACTACCACGTACGGAAATTCAGTGGCTCAGGCCGCACCGGAGGAACGATCCGCGTTTATTCGCAAAACATATCTTTTACTCGCTGCGGCGATATTCGCGTTCATCGCTCTCGAGACATTTCTATTTGCGACCGGCATTGCTCAAGCAGTCGTGGAGGTATTCTTTCTCGGCGGACGCCTCGGCTGGCTCGCGGTGATCGGCGGATTTATGCTGATCTCGTGGCTGTCAAATAAATGGGCCGTTTCCGAGACCTCCAGTGCTGTCCAATACATGGGGCTCGGAATTTTCATCGTCGCCGAGGCCGTGATCTTTATTCCGCTGCTCTATATCGCAGCATATGCATCTGGGGACCCGACCGTGATCCTGAAAGCAGGGATCGTTTCGCTGGGCTTATTTGCGGGCTTAACACTCACTGTCTTTGTTACGCGAACGGACTTCTCATGGCTTGCTCCGATCCTGGGCATCGCTGGTTTCGCGGCGATGGGCTTTATCGTCGTTAGTTTGATCTTTGGGTTCACGCTCGGAAATGTTTTTGCGTTTGTTATGGTCGCTTTTGCGGGCACGGCGATCCTGTATCACACTTCCCAGGTGATGAATAAATACAACACAAATCAGCACGTCGCCGCAGCATTAACTTTGTTTGCTAGTGTCGCTCTGCTGTTCTGGTATGTCCTGCGAATATTCTCTTCGCGGCGTTAATTTTTTTAGGAGATCGATCTATGAAAAAACTAGTTATCATCGCACTGACCGTCGCGGCATTTGCCATTTCGGCCTTTGCCCAGGTCACGCCGGAGGCACCAAAGACCGGTCTTAAGGTCGGCGATGTCGCTCCGGATTTTACGCTCACTGACACTGCGGGAACAAAAGTGAAACTAAGCGACTTTCGCGGTAAGAATAATGTCGTGCTTGCGTTCTACGTGTTCGCTTTCACCGGTGGCTGAACGAAGGAACTTCAGGCGTACCAGGCTGGTATCGCCAACTTCGACGCAGCAAACACAAAAGTTTTCGGGATCAGTATGGATTCCCGGTTTTCTAACAAAGCCTTTGCCGAAAAGATCGGTGTGACTTCGTTTCAGCTATTGAGCGATTGGGACCGCACCGTGACTAAGCAATACGGCCTCTACAATGAAACAAAAAATTACGGCAGCCGGGCGACATTCGTTGTAGACAAGGACGGCAAGATCCGGCAGATCGTGCAGGACAACTTGGCGATCGATCCGACCAGTACACTTGAAGCGTGCAGCCTCATGGAAAAGAAACTGGTCGTCGCTCCGCCCAAACCGTAAGTAATTATGGATTCGCAATATGTTCCATGTCCGAAATGCAGTTCGGACAATGTACAGCTCGCCAAATTTACGTGGTGGGGCGGGGCTCTTGGGCCACGTGTCCTCACCCATGTTAAATGTCAGGCGTGCGGCAACAAATATAACGGAAAAACCGGCGGGGACAACACCGCCGGCATTCTTATTTATACCGTGGTTGCCGGTATTTTCGCGTTCGTACTGATGTTTGTCGTTTTCTTTTTTCTGGCGAGGTTCTAGCCGCGAGTTGCTTCGGGTTCGAATTCGGTGGCGGTCAGATTGCCGTCCGAGTCCTCCATTAGTATCTCGATCCGCCGTTCGGCATTGGTCAGACGCGAGCGGCAATCTCTCGAGAGTTTAATTCCCTGCTCAAATAATGCGAGGCTTTCCTCGAGCGGCATATCACCGTCCTCTAGCTTTCCGACGATCTCTTCTAACTCAACGAGCGATGCTTCAAACGTCTTTTCCATAATTTCCTAAACTCCCCTCCTTACGAAGGAGGGGTGGCAGCCGCTTCGGCTGACGGGGCGGTTCTCTCAACTATTTCACCAAATCTTCGGCCTGTTTCAGCAAATCAGCAAGATTGCCGACACCGAGAGTCTTGCCGGTCTTGGTCACTCCGCCCATGGCGACGGCGATCATTTCCTGCCCAACTTTCTTAGCTATTTCGGTCGCGAGTTTGTCGTCTTTGAGGCCGACGATCTGCCAGCGGTTGCCGTTCTTTTTCATCTTGACATCGAACGGCCGGTTCTCGATCTTGCTTGTGACAACTGCCGTGTCGCCGTCCACTTTGATATCCAGATAATAACTCGCTCCGATCACCATCGCGAAAAACGGCACGTTGCCAAACTTCTCGGTCCGATCTCTCACGACGCGGGGTAACTCCGCCCGTGCACGGTCCTTTACCGCAGGCAAGATGGGTGCGGCAACACGCGTCAGCTTTTCAATAATCGCAGGCGGTACGCCTTTGCCGTACATTTCTACTGCCTTTGCTGTGATCTGCGGCAGAAAATCGTCGACGACGGCATCGATGTCGATCTGCTGGTCCATCGCGGGTTTGTCGTCGCGTTTGGCGGCGTCAACGAGCAATGCGAGCGAATACTGCGGAGAAGATTTCAGGCTTTGCCAATAGACAAATCCGCCGACCAAAAGAACAAGCGCGATGCCCAGAACGATCCCTCCGGCGATGATAAATGGACGTTTCGAACGCCGCTTCGGCTCGCGGCTGGCGGCGAACATCGGTTCGGCCTCGCGCTTTACGGGCGACGGATCGTCCTCTAGATTTACCCTAAAACTTGACATCGATGGACCATCTACTTTGCCGTCGGAATTGTGTATTCGAACTCATACAGGTGTTTGTCGCCCTCTATGATGATCTTGAACGTTCCCGCGATGCCGGTTAGTTCGCCCGTTCCGGAATCGGGCACGACCATCACGTTGAGATCGAACTTGCCGCCCTGCATCGTACCGACGTGCTGCAGCGTAAAGCTGCCTTTCTTGCCGCTAAGCGTACCGGTAAATCGCTCCATCGCGACGTAACCGCCGGAACCGGCGACCGCTTCGGACTGGCTGCCGAGCATTTGTCCTTTGCTTGTTCCAGCTAGATCGCCGCTGAACGTTTTCGCGAGCGACAAACGTCCAATCGTCGCATCGCCGACATTTTCCTCGGCGGCCATCGGCGTAACCTTCACTTCAAATGTTCCCTTCGCGATCTTTTTCATAACTTTCACCGTCTGCTCCAATTTCGGCTTTTCGGTCTGGGCATTCACGATAGCGCCGACGCAAAACGCCACGCAAATACCCAATATCAATCTGTTCGCGATCCAATGCGTTTTCATATCTCACCCGTTCTCCGCCGACAAAACTTCAGCGTTCAGTTTCCCATTTGCGAGGCGGATTTTCAATTTATCGCCGGGATTAACGTCTGCGGCGTCGCGAAGGATGCGGCCGTCGGCCGTCTGCGTAACGGAGAATCCGCGATTGAGCACATTGAGCGGCGACAGGGCGTGAAGCTTGGCCATCTGGCGTTCGACGTGTTCATTTTTCGCGGTCAGGAACTGCTTCTCCGCTGTCACTTGGCGTTGGATCAGAGCGGACAATCGGGCTTCGCCGGTCGCGACCTTTGCGGTCAAGGTCGCGGGTGTCAGCCGCGATGATAGATTCTCGAACAACGACACCGCTGCATCGTATTTCCCGGCAAAACCTACTCGCAGACGCCGCTCCAGGTCGCGGAACTCAACATTCGTCTCAAACATCAATTGCGCGAGCATCCGCGTTAACTGCAGCTCGCGATTTCGCAGGCCGTTTGCGATATCTTCCTCGCGGCCGGCGACGAGTTCGGCGGCGGCGGAGGGCGTCGCGGCGCGAAGGTCGGCGACCAGATCGGCCATGGTCACGTCGATCTCATGGCCGACGGCGGAGATGACGGGAATTTCACTCGCCCGCAAAGCTCTCGCCAGGTTCTCATCGTTGAACGCCCACAGATCTTCGGCAGCACCGCCGCCGCGGCCGACGATCAAGACATCCATTCGATCTTTCAAAGGCAGCGTGAGGTTAAACGCGTTGGCGGTCTCGACAGCGTTTCTGATCTCGTCCGCCGCGCCTTCGCCCTGAACGCGCGTGGGCAGCAACAGACTGCTGATCGAAGCCGCACGGCGCGAGAGAACGTGAATAATGTCGTGGTACGCCGCACCATTCGGGCTGGTGATGATGCCGATCTTTCGCGGGAAGAACGGGATCGGCCGTTTTAGCGACGGGTCGAACAATCCTTCGCGTTCGAGCTTTGACCGTATCTGCTCAAACGCTATCGCGAGAGCGCCTTCGCCAGACGGCTGCATCGAGGTCACCGTCAACTGCGTCTCGCCGGTCGGCCCGTAGTGCGTCACCTTGCCCCGCACGCGGATGGTCATCCCGGTCTGCGGGCGAAAAGTGATCCTCGCCGCCGTCGAACGCCAGCACACCGTCTTGAGCTTCGCGTCGCCATCCGACAGCGTCATGTACCAATGCCCCGACGCGGCCGCCGTAAACCCGATCAGCTCGCCCTCGACCCAAACCGCCGCAAACCGCCGCTCGAGTTCCAACCGGATCCCGTTCGTCAGCTCCGACACCGACATCGGCACCCGCTCGTCCTCGTCAAACAATATCTGTAATAAAGGTGGTTCCAAAAAGATCGTCCCGCTCCGCAAATTCGTAAGACTAATTTGAACACAGTTCTGTTCAAAGGCGGAAACGCGAGTGTGAACGAGCGTGCCGCGTTGAATGAACGCGACGTTGGCACGCTCCTTAACAGTCGCGTTTCCGCCATCTTGCGGCCCTCCGTCAAGCGTTTAACTTAACTCGATCATTCGCGTTAAGTTGGCGAACTTACATTGCGGGGACGTGAATTTACGGTGTAGATTGGCGAACTTACGTTGCGGGGACGTGAATTTACGGTGTAGGTTGGCGAACTTACATTGCGAGGACGTGAATTTACGGTGTAAGTTGGCGAACTTACGTTGCGGGGACGTGAATTTACGATGTAAGTTGGCGAACTTGTCTTGCGGCGACGCGAGCTTTTTTCGCGAAAATAGGGCCTTTTTCTGCTAAAAACAAAAATAATTCAAAAAATATCACTTTTTTTCGCGAAAACGTGTAAGATTTCGTGCCATTTTCTCATATACAAGTAGGAAATGTTTTTTTCGACATTCCATTCGATACGGCAAAGACCGTTAGGTTTGAATTTTAAATAAAAAACTAGGGAGAAAAAGATCATGATTCCTTCGAATAGATGGTTTCCGATGAGTTTAGCGGCGAGGGCGGCTTGGTTTGCGAATTTTGCTTTGCAGTTTGTCACGAATTATGCGGCGGTGCTGGGGTTGTCGGCGTATACGACGGCGGTCACTCAGGATAATGAGGATTTTCAGTCGATCGCGGCGACGCGTTTGGCGGCGAAAAATTTTGACCGTGCGGTCGCCGATTTTCTGCGGGATCTGACTGAAAAGGCGATCGGCACGCCCGATCCGGTGTTTCCGTCCGAGGATTTTCAGGCACCGCCAAGAGGCGTCCCCGCGGGCCTTTTTCAACGTCTGGACGAGCTTCGCACGCTGATAATGGCCCAGCCGAATTATGTTGAAACGATGGGAACCGCGATGGGCATCGAGCCTTCGAAAGCGACGCCGATCGCTCCGACGCTCGTCAAACCGACGATCCTTGCCGATGGAGCTTCGTCCGATTATCATTTCTCGGTCATCGTCGGCAACCGCCAGGAATCCGATCAGTGGAACGTCATGGTGCTCCGCAAAGGCGCCGCCGGCTGGGTCGTAGCCAAAACCGCCACCGGCAAATCAGTCGACGTTCACCTCACCCCGCTCGTCCCCGGCGAACCCGAACAACTACAGGTCCGCATTCAACTACTAAAAGGCAACGAAGACTACGGCCAGGTCTCAGACACCGTCTGGATCACGATAAATCCGTAAATGCACAAGCCCGCACGTAAGTAAGGGCGAAACATTCAGCTCGCGCGTTACGCCCTTACTAACGTGCGGGCTTATGCAAAAGAAAGGCCGCGAACATTGTGCTCGCGGCCTTTTTGTTTACATTCCGGCTTGGGTGTTGGATGTGCCGTGCCATTGGGCTTCGGTCTTTTCTTCGTCTTCGTCTTCGATCTCCACGGGTTTATTTGAGGCGACGTCGTTCCCGGGGCTCCAGATCTCGTCCGAATCGACATCCGACGGCTTGTCGACCGATTGTTCCCCGCTTCGCCCCGCCTGCTCCGCCCCGGTCCCTTTCTCATCGGGCCGCGATGCGGCTTCCGGTAATATTTCTTCTTCTGACATAGATCCTCCGTTACTGCGATTTATCCGGCCCTCTTAGATCTCTGGCCCGTACAACTACTCTCGCACTGACTGCCTCTCGTGTCGGTACGTTAGGTAACACTCGCACGCCGGGCGCAAAAATGGCGGCGACATTCGCATTTGAATGTCGCCGCCTACTTAGTATAACCGCTGACTACTGGGCGTCGGCGGTAAAATCAACGTCCGTGATGCTGTCGTTCAGCGAGATCACACGGCTCGGATTCGAGAACGTGAAACGTTTCGAGTTGATCGTTAAGATATATGTCTCTCCAACCTCCAGATCGTCCACGCTGAAATAACCGAACGAACTTGTCTTGACCGTTCGCGGCTGCAGCAGTCCGCCGCCCGAAACGACCATCGTCGCGTTAATGATACCGCGGCCATCCGCACTCGTCACACGGCCCGATATCGACGCAGTTGCCGCCGCCGGACTAAAGCCGAGTTCAACCGCTCCTTTGTCGCATCCCGTGCTGACAGGTCGGGCGACACCGCGTTGATCGGTCGTGACCAGTACATTGCAGTCGCTGACTCCGACCGGGATAGTGTCCGTTATCGGGCTGCTGAAAGTGGGCGATTTGGTCTGGGTCGGTCCGCCATTGTTGCCTAAAGGAAGGAGTGCCGGATCCGTTCCCGTCACATCATTTGCCAGAGCGAAAAATCCATCGGTAGCGACCTTCTTTCCGCCCTTACCACTCGCGGCAAAAAATACGCCACCCGAAGTATTCTCAACGTGGTTATAATTCTGCGACGTGATCGTCCCGAAAATATCCGGGCCTGAGGTCGTTGCCGTGTTATCACCAACCACGCTATTTTTCAGATTGATAGCATTTCCCGTGTTATTCATTCCGCCGCCGCTGACCGTTGCGTTATTTGCGGCAATCGTCGAAAAGTTAAAATTGGCCGTCGCACCAAAGGAAGCTGCACCATTCTCATTGGTAATGCCGCCGCCGGTCGCTCCGCTGTTACCAGCGATCGTCGAGTTTGTCGAGTTTAGGGATACCACGCCGGTAGTAGCCGAAAATGAAATATTGTAAATACCGCCACCATTTCCGGTTGAAACATTTCCGCTAACGGTCGATCCCGTCAACCCGACCGTCGCCGTACCAACTCCGGTGGTGGTCAATATCTGGTTCATGATCCCCGCACCAAAAACCGCGTTGTTGTTCCGGATAGTCGAATTAGTGATGTTAACCGCAGCGACCGCCGTTGCCGTCGTCGATGAATTCGAATTGAGGACACCTCCACCCGCAGATCCGGAGGTGTTATTGAAAACAGACGAATTGACAATATTTACGGTTGAATTAATGGCTCCCGAGGGGAGATTGACCAAACCGCCCCCGTCACCGCCAGCCGAATTCCCGCTGACAGTGGTGTTTGTAAGCGTCGTTGTTCCAGCCAATGTCCTAATACCCGCATGAAGTCCGTTACCAGCGGTAACTGTGTTGCTCGCAACGTTGTTCGTAACAAACGAATCCGTCAGAGTCATCACCGCTTGTTGATTATATATTCCGGCAGCAAACGCCCCAGCCGTATTACCGGTACCACTAACCGTCATCGTGTTTCCAGAAATCGTGCTATTTGTGATACCTAAAGTGCCACCTGTCGTAATGATCCCGGCACCAAACGCACTGGTCGCCGAAGCTGCGATCGCGTTATTCGAGGCGTTATTCGAGATCGTACTATTCGCGATCGTAACGTTCGCCGCGTTATTGATCAACAGTCCCGCTCCATTCGCACCGGTTCCCGCTACTGCCGATCCGGCACCATTTGCGGTGATCAAGCAATTGTTAATGGCCACCGTCGGCGCCGTTGTCGACCCCGAGATCGCAATAGCGCCGCCGCTCGACGCGTTCAGATTTCCTGTGAGGACAAGATTGCTCAAAGTAACATTATGAGCAGTCCCCTGATCAATTCTGATTCCGGCGCCAAAAGTATTATTAGCATAACGGCCATTGCGGATCGTCATTCCGTTTAGCGTCGCCACAATTGTATTCGACGTCGCTAACCCGCGAATGTGGAAAACGCGCCCGATTGCAACACCGGCTGCCGCATTCGCCTCGACAAAGGTCGATCCAGATCCGGCACCGTTAATAGTGATGTCAGAGGTGATGTCAAAATCGCCATTTGCATTGGCATTGTCCGATGCCTCTGCGATCGTGATCGTGTAAGTTCCCGCTGGCAACGTAATAACATCCGCTCCCGCCAAAGCATTTGACTCCGTTATTGCCGCACGAAGGGTACACGTTGCAGCGGCCGTGGCACAAAGACCGTCACCCGCGAGAGCGTCCTGAACGTCAGCTACGTCGTTAACGACAAATGTAGCTGCGTTTACGGTTAAGGCAGACACACCAATAAACGCAAAAACAAAAAACAAGACGACAGTTACCTTCTTCTCAATAGCCATAAGATACTTCTCCGCAAAAGGGTTGCCCCTAAAAACTCCTAATTTAATTCGTTAGAATTTAATTGTAGCCTTACTCGTTTTCCAAACACAATGTTAAGTATAGGTTAATTTTGTTCCACGGCCTGGACCGAAGTCACATTCGTATAGACGTTCGGCCGTTTCGCTTTTATTTTTAGTTTTGGCGAAACGCCGTCGCCGCCGGTTTGGGAGAGTTCGGAGCGGAATGTGACGACGTAAGCGGTGCGGAGTTGGAGGGCGATGTCCTGGTAGGCTTTTTGGATCTGTTCGATTCGGGTGATCGGGTAATAGACGCCTCCCGAGACGCGGGCGAGTTTGTCGCCTTCGCCGGAGGATTTGGCGGAAAGCGACATATATTTCTTTCGCATCGGATCGATGTCGGTATTAACGCCCTGTGCGGCCATCGCGATTAGGCCAGACGGCACATATAATGGATAGATCAGCGCTCCGCTTTCCTGTATCGAGCCCATAAGCGAATCGAACGCAAGGAATGAACGATTGTCGTCGCCGTCGGTCAGGATAACGATCGCAGTACGTTCGCCTTTCAGCGGCCTAAGCGTGTCGGAAATGGTGAACGCAAGGGCATCATAGTACGCCGTCCCGCCGCCCGCGTCAAACGTGTCGAGACTTGTTGAGAGCTTGCCTTTGTCGGTCGTGAATTTGGAAAGGACCTTGACGTCGTCGTTAAAAATGACGATCGACACCTTGTCCTTGCCATCGACCGTATCGACGAAGCTCCGCGCCGCCTTTCGGATAAAATTCACGTAATTCTCAACGCTCCCCGAGACATCCAGCAGCAGCACTAGATTGAACGGAGCGGTCGATTGTTCCACGGAAACAACCCCGCGGGCTTGGCCACTCTCTGTCACTTCGAAATCTTCGGCTTTCAATCCGACGATCGCACGGTTTTCAAGATCGGTGACACGGACTGTGGCACGCTTGAGTTTTGCGGTCGGCAGATCGACGGGCGTTGTCTTTGGCGTAAAACGCGGCTCCATTTTCATCGGCGGCAGCGAACGCTCATATTCGCCGTAATATTTCGGGGCCGCCCGTCGTATCGCCTCCATCAGCAGGCTGTCACCGCTCCGGACGATCGCTTTCGCCGCATTGGTCAGCGGCCGTTCCCGCAGATCGCTCCCAACCTCGCTCGGCGGCACATTCAACAAAATAATGCCGCGTGCGGTGGTGAAGTTTAGCGTGACGCCTTTAGGCGTTTGGCCTTTGGTTTTGGACTTTGGATCTTTTGGATCCGCGTTGGCATCGTCGGTCGTTGGCACACTCCCTACCGGTCGTGTTTCCGCCTTTTTCTTCCCGTCGCCCGTTCTTCCCTTGATCTCGAAGCGGCCGCCGGACTTCTCCTTGACCTCGCTGATGTCAAGATCGGCGATATATCGCGGCCGCGATTCGGTCCAGTAGAAATTGTAGGTGAGATCTTCGTCGGGAATATCGGTCGTGATCGTGCCTGTGTCGGTCGTTGCGTCTATGCGGGCGAAATTACCGGCTAGATCGACAGCACCACTGGTTGTTTCGATCTTGACAGTTGTTCGTTCCGGAACGACCAGGCGAATATCTATCCGTTTGCGTTGGTCCGCAGGCTTCACCTCGATCGAAACAGTGGTTCCCGAAGCCGTGAGTTTTATATCATTATCAACTACGCCCTTTTCTGACATCGCGGTCATCGAACCGCCGATCACAATGCCGTCCTTCGCGGCAGCAGTCTCGATCGCAACGCGGCCGAATTTGTTGACAACTGTCACATTTCCCGCCGCCGGCATTTTTAGATCGCGCACGACATCTTGTCCCAAGGCCGTCAGGCACAGAAACAACGCGATGCCGCTTGTTATTGCAATTTGCCGAAATTTACGCTGCATGTCCTAAGACTTGCTCGGTATACGGCCCGATTGGATAAGGCGTTGGCGAACGCGCTCCTGCCACTTTTTGCGAGGGCCGTCGTCATTTTCAAACCGCTCGATGAGATCGTTCATCGATTCGCCGCCGGCGAGCCGTGTTTTCAAATAGAGCAATGCAATTATGATAGCAGAAAATGAGAGTACAAGGATCTGCATCGGCAGCCAGATAACCTGAATGATCGATTCGAGAAGCGTGTGCTTTAATCGCGTCTGCATGTTGTCCGGTTCCTCGGACACTCGAAACGAGCGGTTTCGTCCCCAATTGAAAACGAATCCGCCATCCTTATCTTTTGTCACGGCGTCGTCCATATCCTGTTCGGTCGGTGCCGCAGCAACCGGCGTCGTCGGTGGCGTGGGAACATTATTTGCCGCTTGCTGTTGCGTCGCCGTCGGTATTGATTCGACTTTCTTCGAAATGCCAAACGCAGCAAGATTGACGACGATCGAGATGGTTCCGGCGATGATCGCCGGGATCAAAAACATTATGAAAACGGACGCCGCGGCCGTCCAGACCGAGCGTTTAACCAGATCCTTAGAACGCCTGAGCGCCGCCCGGCCTTTAAGATTTTCCATCATCACAACCGGCGACGTCAGCGTCCAGAGCACGTTTAGAATTATGAAGCCAATTCCACAAGTCAGAGCTCCGATGACAAAAACGAGCAGCGTACTCAAAATGCCCGTCCCCGCAAACGTTTTCCACTTTTTCCGAGCTTCAACCAGCGCCGGCCTAAGGCGAACGGGCCGCAGCGGCACCGCCAGATACTGGGTCACTATCCACGTGATCGTGCCAATATTTAAATACGTACAGAACGCGCTCGCGATCGATAGCAAAAAGCCCGCCGTACCGACGAGAATGTTTGACGTCGTTTCCGACATCATGTTGCTGACCCGCAGGAACGAAAGCACGATCATCGTGATCGTCAAAGCGATTATTGGAAGAGAAAAAAATGTCGTCAGCAAGATAAATTTGGGCAGGTGCTCGCTATAGATGACGAGGGCACGACGAAGCAACCCCAAAATCCCCTCTTCTCGCGACCGCAAAACACTCGCAAACCCCTCCGCTGTCAACGGCCGAAGTGCAGGATCCTTAGCCAGTGCCGCGTGGATCGACATTTTCATTTTTCGGCGGACCTTCTTTGCAGCAAGAGGCGGAGGCTCGACATTCTTGTGCGATTCCATTACATCTTTGAAATCGCCTTCGAAAGGCGTTTTCCCGGAAAGCATTTGATAAGCGATAACGCCAAGACTGTAGATGTCAGAACGCGGATCGAGATTTTCGCCCCGACATTGCTCGGGCGACATATATAGAGGTGTGCCGAGCACCGCACCGACCCTCGTTAACCCGGCCGTCGTCGGGGCGTCGGTCAGCGAATTCCCAGTCGTCCGTTTCTGACCGCTCAGTTCGACGTCGAGATCGACCTCGTCCGAGATCAACCTTGTACCGACGCTGTCCTGATCGTCGCCGCGGTCGTCATAGATCGCAGTTTGTTTTTCGTCCGTTACAGGTGCGATCGAGATCGTGTTTCCATCGCCTGCTCCGGAACCGACCATTGTTCCGTGATCTGCGGTCTGCACTATCGTCGAAGCTTCAGCCGCGAATGTAGATATATTGCCACCGACCGTGGTCTTCGCATCGCTAGCCAGCGTATGCGTCGAGCGCAAATATTCCTGCGGCAACGCCCCGTCGGCCATTTCGTGTTCTTCGAGCTTGGCGATACCAAAATCGAGTACTTTGACCGTGTAGCCACCGCGTTGATTTGGTTCGAGCCAGATATTGTCTGGTTTCAGATCCCGGTGGATGATTCCCTGATCGTGGGCTTCCTGTACCGCCGAGCAAACTTGTTCGAGGATATCGAGCGTCCAGGCGACCGGCAAATTTTTCTCTTCGTCGAGTATCTCGCCAAGCGTACAGCCGTCGAGATATTCCATCACCAGATAAGCAACCTGGCCGCCGCGCGAATCTGCAAAGCCAAAATCCGTCACATCCACCACATTCGGATGCCGTAAACGCCCGGCAGCACGAGCTTCCCTACGAAAGCGCTCGACAAATTCCGCCCGCTGCATAAACTGCGGAGCAATGATCTTGACCGCCACAGGCCGCTCGGTACCGAGATGCGTCGCCAGATAAACGGTCCCCATACCGCCGCGTCCGAGCTCGCGTTCGATATGGTATTTTCCGTCCAGCGTTTGGCCTGCGAAGTCCAAATGTTTCATAACCAGTAAGTGGAAACTCTAACGGTTTTCCGCTCTTATTTGCAAGTAACTACGACCCCCGCTCCGATTAAGTTTTGCGAATGTTCGTAAGGTTTTGTAAATCTCTCTGGCGTCAGCGGGGATCTCCGGCGGGCTGTGTGCGAAATGCTTTAGTACCGAAGATTCTTCTTTGCGGCGCTTTGCGAACTTTGCGGCTTTGCGGGAAACAAAGGCGCGTCTCCCGCAAAGCCCCAGAGGCCGCCAAGAAAACGCAAAGTCACAAAAGCCGAATACATAAAGGCAAGCTCAAAGAGGTAACAACTTTCTGTTGAACTTTGCCCCGTTCTGACGTAAACTAACCCAAATTTATCGATTCGGCTGTTCCCAGATCATTTATTTTCATTTTTTAATGAAAATATGTGTTTTATGCGTGCAACAGCGTATTGCTTGTGTTAGTCTAATTTCCGTGGAGAAAAACTTAAGAGTTTTTACTGATAAAAATACCGGACGGGAGAATATTAATTATGAGTTTGGACAAAGGTAAAGCGATCGAGTCGGCGTTGCTGCAGATCGAGAAGAAATTTGGTAAGGGATCGATTATGCGTTTGGGCGAACGCCCGCACGAGGATTTTGGTGCTATCTCAACTACGTGTCTGAGCCTTGACGCCGCGATCGGCGTCGGCGGTTTTCCGCGTGGCCGAATTGTCGAAGTTTACGGGCCTGAGAGTTCGGGTAAAACGACACTTGCTTTGACAGTCGTTGCTTCCGCTCAGAAAACCGGCGGAGTCTGCGCCTACATTGACGCTGAACACGCGATGGACCCCGAATACGCAACCAAGCTCGGCGTGAACATCGACGACATGCTCATCTCGCAGCCCGATTCGGGCGAACAGGCCCTGGAGATCGCAGAAACGCTGATCCGCTCGAACAGCGTTGACGTTATCGTCATCGATTCGGTCGCCGCACTCGTACCGCGTGCTGAATTGGACGGCGAAATGGGCGATTCGCTGCCGGGATTGCAGGCACGTCTGATGTCGCAGGCATTGAGAAAGATCACGGCGATCGTATCGTCGTCGAACACATGCTTTATCTTTATCAATCAGCTTCGCGAAAAGATCGGCGTCTTTTTCGGCTCGCCCGAAACGACGACGGGCGGCAAAGCTCTCAAATTCTACGCCAGTCTCCGCCTCGATATCCGCCGCATCGGTGCGATCAAGGACGGTGACAAGGTCGTCGGAAACCGCACCCGCGTCAAGGTGGTCAAAAACAAATGCGCACCGCCATTTCGCGAGTCGGAATTCGACATCATGTACGGAGAGGGCATTTCAAAAGAAGGCGATCTGCTCGATCTGGCCGTCAATCACAACATCGTCGAAAAATCGGGAGCATGGTTCTCGTTCAAAGGCGAACGTCTCGGCCAGGGCCGTGACAACGTCAAGAACATGTTAAAAACTAACCCCGACCTACTCGAACGCATTGAGACGGACGTAAAAGAGGTCCTCGGATTCACCAAAGTCGAAGCCGCCGCAGCCTAAAGCATGCAGGATAGAAAGAAACGCTGTCTGAGATCCGCGATCTCAGACAGCTTTTTTTGTTGACCCGCAAGGTATTTTCAATTAAACTCCGCCTTAACACGCCCGTAAAATCTGGAGGATACCGTTATGAAGTTCGCCCGCATTGTATCTCTCGTTTTCTTATTGACCATCTGCACGATGCCGCTGCTGGCGGTCGACCTTAAGGCCGATCCCGCGTTCAACCCTGTGTTCACACCGAATGACCGTGTCCACGACATCGTCTTGCTGGCGGGCGGCCAGCTAATGATCGGCGGCGCTGTCTGCGGGAATACAGGCACGAGCAGCTGCATTCCGATGCTGCGGCGTTTGAACGCGGACGGTTCGATCGACCAGACCTTCAACGCGACCTTCGGAGCGTTCCCACAATTGAGCAGCTATATAGGCACCATCGACCGGCTCCCGAACGGGCAATATTTCCTCTCCGGGAGAATGTCGGTCGCTGGCACACCGACAAACTATGTTCGCGTGAACGCCGACGGCAGCATTGACCCGACAATGGCGTTGGGAGTGGTCGGATTTAGCTACAATCCGACATTTCGTCCGACGCCCGACGGCAAATTCGTCGGCTGCGGCGAACGCACCATTAACGGTCAGCTTTACGATGTCGCCCACCGTATCAATTCTGACGGAACGCCTGATCCGACATTTCGCGTCACGTTCACCGATGGTTTTTGCAGAGACATCGATGTGCTGCCGACAGGAAAGATAATGATCTCGGTCGGCATAGACTTTGGCCAGACACCGGTAAAAGAACTGAACCGTCTTAATTCCGACGGCAGCCGCGATAATACGTTCGAGGCGGACATGCAGGTCAACACCAATGGCAACCGCATGTCCACGTTTAAGACCCTTGCAGACGGAAAGGTGCTGATCACGTACGAGCCTCCGGCAACGAGCGGCCCGACACTGAGGCGCTTGTCATCGACTGGCGCTACCGAAGGTACGTTTCCGCTTTGTTCGAGTCTCGTCTTTCTGCCGCTATCTAATGGCGAGTTGATGACAAATGAATGCAGACGTTGGTCGGGCACAAACTATCGTCTTGATCTGGCGAGAATGCTTCCGGATGGCACCATTGATACAACGTTCGACAATGTAGATTTTAGCGGTGCGTTGTACGGATTACGCGAAGCAGGCGTTGCCGGCACGTACTACGCTTATGGAACATTTCTCGCGACGCAGTTCAATACCTCGCACCAGCATATTGTCCGTCTTATCCCGGACCTTGCTCCTCCTAAGGCAAAGTTCGATTTCGATGGCGACGGACGCAGCGACCTAGCGGTCTTTCGCCCGAGCGATCGCACTTGGTACGTCAGACAAAGCTCCGACGGATTTAGCTATAAGCTCTGGGGACTCGCCACCGACGCATTAGCGGCGGGACATTTTGACAACGACGGCAAAGTCGACATCGGCGTTTTCCGAGATGGAACGTTGCATGCCTATTCGCCCGTATTTTCTCACCGCCAGATCTTTATCGGCCAAACGGGTGACAAACCATTTCTTGGAAATTTCGAAGATTATAACGCCAACCTCGGAGATTTCATGGTTCGCGGAGTTCGCTCGGGAACTGTCCAATGGTTTTTCCGTGACGGAAATACTGCTTCAAATCCGGTCGGTAATTCCTTTACCGTTACATTGCCTGGCGAACTGCAGACCGACAATCCGGTCGTTGGTGATTTCAACGCCGATAGCCGCGAAGAGATCGGCTATTTTCGCAACGGCAATTGGTACACCAGCGACTATGGCGGCGTTCAGGCCCCACAGACCATTCAATGGGGAGCCGCCGGCGATATTCCCGTTTCCGGTGACTACGACGGTGATCGTCAGACGGACTACGCGATCTTTCGACCGTCAACCGGCGATTGGTGGATCAGACGGAGCACGGCCGGAATATTCGTCATTCGCTTTGGCCAAAACGGCGACATTCCCGTTCCCGCCGATTACGACGGCGATGGTAAGACCGACGTCGCAATATATCGAAACGGCACCTGGTGGCAATACCGCATGGGCTCCGGCACAGTCAACGTCGAACAATGGGGCATCGCGGGCGACAAACCGATCCCCGCCCAAGACCAATTCTAAACTTCCCTGACTTGAGCAGGAAGGGTAGCGGCGTTTCGCGGATCGAGTGATTCTTACCGGATGGAAGTATAGAACAAAAGGAAAAAGGCTGGACGAGATCCATCTCGTCCAGCTTTTTTCTTTTCAGTGTACCGATCGGTCGAGATGATGCTCCGGCTGTTCCGGACATCATCGAGACGAATATGCCTGCTGACTACAACGGAAGCCCGCCAAACAAGGCTCTCGTCATCGAATCGCCAAGATTCGTGGTGGCGTGAAAACTAACCTTAGTATCGGGCTCGACTTCCATATCCAGATTGTGGGTAGATCCCGTTACCAAAAGCAAGGCGGTCGTATCCCGTTTGCCGCTTTCAGGATCCCAGGTGATCTCGCCCTCAACAACCTTGCCGTAGATCGAGCCGCGATATCCGCCCTCTGCCGTGTATAACGCGAGATTCCAAGATCCGCCGGATATTGAATTACAGCTAGGATCACCCGATTGCTCGTAATTAAACTCTACAGATAAAACCGTCGACGAATAATTATTCGACCGGCCGCTTAACACGAAGCTGTTCCCCATCGTTAACCCGAGCGGGTCAAAGAAAACCCCTTCACTACTTTGCTCTCCGGACATTTTCATACTGTAGTCTGAACCGGACGTGGTGACCTGTGCATAGGCGCCTGCAGCTAGCATCATTGCCAAAACTAAAACTTGTACTACTTTCTTCATAATTTTTTCCCCTTTTGGATACTTTTTTAATACAAGCCACGTTCTGGGGCTCGTTGAAATAGCGAGGAGCAATGACCGTGCCAAAGTAAAACAATGTTTATCAACTGGGGAAACCCCAGTAAAATCAGGCCGAATACAATAATTCGCAAAATCTTTTCAATTTCAAGATCTTGATTCGATGAGGCAGAGGAGTGAGGCAATACGGGCACCCTCTCGCCGCAGACGGGTAATATTGGGCCAGCCATCTTTGGCGATCACAGAAGCGAGCGGAGCTTTACAAACGTCTGGAACCTATTCGTCCGCTCCCGACTCTCCGCTCTCGACTTCCTGATTGCTACTAATTGTATGTTGATCGCCGCATACAATAAGTATAGTTTTGATCTCATTGCGAGGCCCGCACGTTCGAAAGGGCGTAACCACAAACACTAGATCAAATGCCCGACACCAAACTCCTAAAGAGCTTCGGGCAACGTATAAAACAACTCCGCACCGAACGCAAGCTCTCCCAAGAGCAACTAGCCGAACAAACCGGACTCCACCGCACCTACATCGGCATGGTCGAACGCGGCGAGCGAAACATCTCGCTCTCAAATATAGGCGTGTTTGCGAAATTCTTTGAAATGTCGCTTTCAGAGTTGTTCGATTTCAGAGGTGAACGCTAATGCCCGACCATTCGTTCACAATTACTCTTTCAAACAACCGCACCGAGAGGGACGGAATTGAATATCTAATCGCAAACGAAACTGGATTCTTCTACGTCGACAGCGAAACGCGGAGGAAGATTCTGGAGATGTTGGGCTTGCCCCGATCCTTCGCCCGGGCGTTCGACATGATCTACATTCCGCGTTATGCCGGAACGGTCGTGACCGAAGAAGTCATCAAAACACATCTTGATGAGATCTACCTCGTCGAACTAAAAACCACTCAAAAATATTTACCGGACAACCCAAAGGGATTTTTCTTCGGAGCGACCCAAAACGAATTCGACTTCGGCGAACGCCTCGGCGACAAGTATCGATTTTGCTTTGTCTGCCTTCACCCGGATTCTCGCTCTCACGCTCTGCTTTCAGTACCGGAGCTAGAAGCGATAATGCGCACGAAGAGAATTCAATATCAGATTAATCTTTAACGTGAATTATCGGGGGGGGGCTTTGACGTTACTATTCTCGTCGAGAAACAGTTCGACACGTTTAGTCAATTCCTGTTCGTCCTTGGTCTGGCATTCCCATACGACCAAGACTTCCCAGCCTAATTCTAACAGTCGCTCCTCGTGCGTCTTATCTCGATTGGCATTTCCAGTCAGTTTCGGTATCCAGTAGTCTTGATTAGTACCAGGCGTCGTACAGCGCTTACATCCTTGGTGCCGATGCCAAAAGCAACCGTGGACTAGGACAACCTTTCGGTGTCGTGCCAACACGATATCAGGCCGTCCGGGAAGGCGTTTATCATGCAGGCCAAATCGATATCCCATCCGGTGAATTACTGATCTGACGATCATCTCTGGCTTTGTGTGGCGACTACGAATATTTGCCATATTTCGTCTTCGTTGTTCTTTTGTGAGATTATCTGACACTAAAAGCTCAGGCTCCTTAAAGAGAATCAACCATGGTTTCCCAGCTTTTTCGATTCTTATATAGTGCTCCCGTGCTCATTATATAGCTGTTTCCAATGGCTTGCTTTTGAATTGGCAATTCTTTAATGGGTGGACTTGAGGCCAGATCGTCAAAAGTGGTAAACCCGCATACTTCAGTTGGAATGTCTTCAAACGGGGGAATGATTTCTTTTAAATTTTGAAGGGAGGCATCGTCGCGGAGTAGCCTGATCAGGTGATCCTGAAATAAATCCGCTCTTGAAAAGATGTAAATGTCAGACCTTCGTTCAGCATCGACTACTTCCTTTTCAGGTACAATTAGCCACACATTTTTCATTTTGCTGGTCTTAATTGCGACTCGCTTTCTAAGGGGGTTAAATACTCGTCCACCTTTTCGGGGTCGGGCCAATTCCGTAATATCTTGTCCAACAATAGACTCTCGCAAAGAGAAATCAAGTTCGATATCCAAATCGAAATTTCGCTAAAGAAACTTCTTCCCGCTGTGTAGACGTGCCCAAGTTAGAGCATGATGCGTACGAATAGAAACTCCCTACGGCAAATACTCGATCGAAAGTAATCACCTAGAATCAGTTTTGAATTTCCATTAACGTACAAAGAATTACTTTAGAAAATTCGGGTTTGGTATTTGCCCGCGTAGCGGGTGTCAGCATAAAGCCACGCGGCGTAAGCCCGTGGAGAGGTTGAGATATTGAGATAAGCCCGCGTAGCGGGTGATAGCGACTACGTCCACAGATATCGTCGGTCGAATTCGATTTTATGTCGGTCTAAAAGCTCGATAAATTCATCTTCAAACGATTGCTTGCCATGGTGTATTTTTTGATTTTCGATATAACTTTTGACTCGCTCGATTTCTGTTGGCCCAACGGAAAAAGCTCCATAGCCGTTTTGCCAAGAAAAATCCTTCGCGTGCGGGAAGACATCGTGCATCCAGCCGGACGCATTAGATTTCAGGTCTCGCAAAACGTCCGAGACAGCTCTATCCGGCCTCAATTTTGCCAAGATATGAACATGGTCTTCAACACCATTTATCATTAGCAAAATGCCTCCGAGACCCCGGATAATGCCACCGATGTATTCATACAATCGCTCCTCGCTCTCGTTTGTATCAACGGTTTTCGATCTTTCGTTGAAAAAACAATGTGATATATCAGGTTCGTATACGATCTCGGCATATGTGTTCTGCCGCCCGCTACGCGGGCTTATTACCGGTTGTTTCGGTTTCCACGGGTTAACACCCGTGGCTTTATGCTTCTCACCCGCTACGCGGGCTCAAATATACCCTTTAAATCTAGACGACATGACGATCTGCCAGATGTCGCCATATTTCCAATACATCGCAACGCGGCCACCGCGAGGGATGGTGCCTCAATTTTTGTCTACGATTCAAAAATATAGAACTTCGGGGTCAAATCCTTGCATATTTCTACTTTGTGCTTGTAATTCGGTTTCCATTGTTTGTCCGACCTCATCGTTTCGAGGTTTGCGATAAAGTATTCCTCGTGATATCCACATCGACCGCAAGAAATTTCCGACTCATTAGTTTTAATGTTTAGAAACTCGAGTGCCATCTTATTTGAACAGTTAGGGCACGGAGAGTAATCCTGAAAACCTGACATAATTTATCACCTCCGATCATCCGATCTCGTTGCCGCTATTCCAGGGTTGAAACCGCGCGGCTTGCCTCACCTCGAACCTTCGAACGACCTCCGAGGCTTCGCTTGCATAGGTCAGCAATCAATATCCTTTCCCGCTCCGCTGTCTTTTGATCAAATTCCGCCGAAGTAATGAGTTCAATTTTCTTAAGAGCCAAATAAAATCGATTTCGTTCCTTCACTTCGTAAATGATTTGTCCTACGTCTGTTATTGTTTCCATAAGCTAATATCACACCTACCAAGCAAGGTTCTCGGAATGATAAGTAATTTGGGGTTGGTTCGTAATTATCTTCTCCAAAAGTAAGCTTTGAGTTGGCGCAAAGATAGCTTTCATTTTCGGAACAGTTTCCAAGTGACTCACGATTACCAAACCATATTCGGTGTTATAAGCCTCCGCACAAGTAAACTCTCTTTCCGTCATACGAATTTTTCCACGCGCCGCTCGAACACCCTTTACTTCAGCCAGAAGAAATTTCGACCCAACCTGCACCTGAAAGTCGTAACCGTCGCCGAACGCACGGGCGTCTTCTAAAACACCATCTCGGAAAACATCAATTTCATTGAAGTTTTCCATGAAGTAAATCTCGGCCTCTCGACCGGTCAACTGCAATTGTTTGAATTTGCTTTTTATTATTGGGCTGATCTCAGAAATAGAGTCGCCGTCTTTTTTGAAATGATTATCGAAATAAACTTGAATTAGCTTCGAGAATTCTTCAGTGTCGTAGGTTCCAAATAGTAGGTCGATTTGCTTTTTTCGGTGGATATAGGCATCGCCTTTTTGCCACCAGCCTTTTCTGCCGTTGTCGAAGAAAGGATCAAACAAATCTTGTCTATTCTTGATTGTTCCGGTTGTATCGCCAACACCTCGTGAGACCAAATCCTCAAAAAACGCCGTCTTGGTCTTAAACCCGAGTCTTGCGACAAAGTCTTGACCGAATTTCGCCAGACCATATCCGATAAGATTCAGGATCTCATAATTTTCATGCTTGCCATCAGTCATAGAAGAACTTGGTCGAACATTGTCTACTAATTCTCGGCCAAAAACCATTTGGGCTGAAAATACTTAAAAACCTCAATCCCGTACGAATAAAGGGGTCCAAACACTCCGTCTGTCCCTTTTTGTTCCCCAACTATGCTGAAGTCATTACACGGGAACCCGAATGCCAGAGCGTCAATGTCCGAGATTTTCATCAACGACTTTAGTTCCAGCACTCGAACGTCTTCACAGACAACGGAACTGCGACTCGTCGGACAGATATTATTCCGATAGGTTTCACAGGTATCTTTATCGTAATCCGACGCCCACGCGTGTTGTATAGAAAACGATTCGACATTGTTCTTTGCCAAACCTTTTGAAGCGCCGAGAGCGATTCCACCTGGACCGGAAAACAGCTCGCCTAAACGAAACGTTGTTTTTGTTAGATCGGTTTGATTCATTGAGGTAAACTGATGGTCCCGTTCAATACGTTATGTCCGACGGCATTTCCAGGCTTTTCTAATCGTCTCTCTACTTCCGCGATGAACTCCGAGAATTGAATCCCAATCGCATTACAAAAAGCTCGTAACTCGACGACGTCCAGCCGTCGTTCACTACGTTCGACCTTGCTAACAAACGACTGCGTTTGTCCCAAACGCTCAGCAACGTCTGACTGGGTCAGGCCGCTGTCTTCGCGGGCGTCCCGGAGCTGTTTTAAGACCTGCTTATATTCAAGCGAAAAGATGGATTTTTCCATGTGTATTTCATCCGTGAAACAAGATTAAAGTCGAATTTCGAATAGTCCAAAATAGACTATTTCTGCCAAGTAAATTGGTATTACTTTAGTGGCCCGTTACGATTGGCCTGTGAGGCCACCTCGATAGCGGCGCGAGCTAACGTGCCAGATGGCTTTGTGAAAGCAATCTCTGGTTTTGAACTCCTTCATCCGATTGGAGCTCTTTGCACGCGAGGCGGTTTCGCTTTTGCGGGGGCGGCGCGATGGCCGGGCGCTTTTGTTTGAGTTAGCAGATCGGTGGGCGGGATCGGTCGTTTTGGGTCGGCGGAACTGGCATTATCTGCCTACGACGGTAAATTCGTTTAGGATACTTCCGGTTTAGTTAGTGAAGATCACAGAGTTATCGGGAAAACTTAGTGCTTTTTTCAAAAAGTAACGTAAGTTTTTTAAAAACTCACGAGCTTTTACGGGAAAAGTTTGGACTTTTGCGGAACACTTCGTCATTTTTGTGGGAAAACCTCGCTTTTTTTCTCTTAAATTTCGGGTTTTTCTGAATAAAGTCCGCAATTTGTGAAAGAAAATGCGAAGTTTTGTTGATCTTTCATGGAACGTACTTTCTAGAAATGTGTCTTAGCCGCAAATTAACAGGAATGCGAAAGAACAAATGTCGATCAAGATGCCGTAAAAGGAAAAGGCCTTCCGAAAATTAACTTTCGGACGGCCTTTTTTTGTTTTCCGGCAATGTTCTATTGCGGTTTCTTGGGCAGTTTGTTTGCGTTCTTCATCATCGGCGTATCCGATTTTGCATCGGGCGGCGGAGGCATACCGGTTTTTGGCTGCTGGCTCATTTGGCGGCGGATCTCTTCGGGCGAAGGTATTCCCGGCGTCGGCGTGACGCCTGGCTTCATGCCTTTTTTGAGCTCCTCGGGGCTCGGTATCCCGGGCGTCGGCGTAGCTCCCTTGGGGACTGCGGTCGGATTGGCCGGAATTCCGGGTGTCGATGCATCAGTGATAGGCACCGGGCTGGTGGACAATCCCGGCGGCAGATTGTTGTTATCGAGTTTAACGGCAGTGTTGCCATTGGAGTTGGCGTTATTCGCCGGTGCCGAACCGCACGCGGCAAAAAGCGACACGGTGACTAAGAAAACAAGTAGCGTTGTAATTCTGATCATAAAAAAGGGCCTCACTAATAAATATAGAAGTGCCGGTTCAGAGGTTGCGTCCCCGGAGGGCAGCGACGGCGTCCAAACCGGCACGGGAAGGTTTATCTAACCACAAGGCGACCGGATCACAGGGAAACAGCCGCTAAATTGTGATTATAAGGCTCCGTACACCGTTGTCAACATCTTTTTTGACCTCAGCTTTGGTCCCATGTTTATCGGCGATCCGGGATTTGACATACCTTTACCGCTTATTTAAACTTACAAATTCGCCTCTTCAGTGAGCGCGACCCGGCCAGATAGCTCAGTTGGTAGAGCAGCGGACTGAAAATCCGCGTGTCGGCGGTTCGACCCCGTCTCTGGCCACCATTATTTTCAACACCTAAGGGCTGCCTATCCGGCAGCCCTTTTTTGTCTTTAGGCTATAATAAGCAGAGCAAATACAAATGGAACCTCTAGCTAATCAGATCAGGCCCGATTCGCTTGACGGCTATGTCGGGCAGACTCACCTCGTCGGCCCCGGCAAACCGCTGCGACTGGCAATCGAGCAGGGGCACGTCTTTTCGTTCGTCCTGTGGGGAACGCCCGGAACTGGCAAAACGACCTTGGCTCGCATTTACGCCAATGCGATAAACGCAGAGTTTTACGAGCTTTCGGCGGTGTCTGCAGGGAAAGAAGACATCCGCCGTCTGATAGGCGAAGGGCAAAATTCAAAAGGCAAAAGGCAAAATGAAAACGAACCGGGCCTTTTCGAAGAAACTGCCAAAAATCAAAGCCTAAAGATCGAAGGCCAAAGACCAAAGGTCCTCTTCCTCGACGAGATCCATCGCTTTAATAAGGCCCAGCAAGATTTTCTGCTCCCATTTGTTGAGAATGGTGAACTTGTGCTGATCGGTGCGACGACCGAGAACCCGAGTTTTGAGGTGATACCGGCTTTGCTGTCGCGGCTTCGCGTTTTTGTGCTTGAGGAGTTTTCAGACGCCGACATGGCCGCGATCATTGACCGGACGGGCTTTGAGCTAGACGACGTTGCCAAAACCTGGCTCATCGAAATGGCCAACGGCGACGCCCGGCAGGCGATCACGATGATCGAGAACACCTCGCGTTTGTACGATTCGATCACGCTTGAGACGCTCAAAGAAACGCTGCAATCTAAGTTTCTGCGGTACGACAAAAAAGGCGAGGAACACTACAACATCATCTCGGCCTTTATCAAATCGATGCGGGCAAGCCGACCCGATGCCGCTATGTATTACCTGGCTCGAATGCTCGAATCCGGCGAAGATCCGAAATTCATCGCCCGCCGCATGGTCATTTTCGCCAGCGAGGACATCGGCCTTGCACAACCGACCGCCCTGGTAGTCGCAAACGCCGTCTTTCAGGCCGTCACGACGATAGGAATGCCGGAATGCACCCATAATCTGGCCCACGGCGTCGCCTTTCTGGCCAACGCCGCGAAGGACAGGTCGGCAACAAACGCCATCGGTGCCGCAATGGAGGACGCCAAAAAATTAGGCAATCTGCCGGTGCCGATGAAGATCCGAAACGCCCCGACAAAATTGATGAAAGACCTCGGCTATGGCAAAGACGAAGGCAACGACCCAGACGGCGACCTAATGCCGGAAAAACTGCGCGGGAAAAGATATTTTGACGACAAGTGAGTTTAACGCGGTGGCTTCAGCGTCTTCCTCTGCGACCTCGGCGTGGAAATATTCTCCCACGCAAAGACCGCGGTGCGGTGGTTAACGCAGAGTTCGCTGAAAATGAGAGAGGGAATATGAATCGAATCACAACACTAATTTTTCTTGCAGCCATCGTGTCGATTTCCGTGAACGCTCAGTCCGACAAAGACTTCGTCTCAACGCGCGAGATGGAGCGGATCAACTGGATGGAATTCAAAGATATTGTTCCGTCGAAGACGACGACCGTTTTGCTTCCCACAGGCACGCTCGAACCGCATGGCGTGATCAACAACGGGGCAGACAACACAGCCCCGTTCGCAATGGCAAAAACGATCGCCCGGCGAACGAACGCCTTGATCGCACCGACACTTCCCTACGGTATCACCGGTTCGATGGAGGCATATCCCGGTGCTTTTCAGATAACCGAATCGGCCTACCGTCCATTTGTAAAGCAGATAATCGAGGGCCTCGCAAAAAACGGATTCAAGAATATTATTATCCTCAACGGCCACGGCGGATCCCAGACCGCAGTACTACAAGCTGTCGCGGCCGAAGTTGCATCAGAAAGGCATGTTCGTACGCTCGTCGTTAACTGGTGGTCGTTTTCCTCGGAAGAGACCAAGGAGGTTTTTGGCGAAGACGGCGGCCATGCAGGTCTCAATGAAACCGCCTTTATTCAGGCGATCGACCCGACGCTCGTTCATCCCGAAAAATACACCGGCCCCGAGATGACAACCGCATATCCCGCCGCTGGCACGTGGTCCGCAGTTCCCTTTCCATCTTCGATCGGCCTTTATCAAAAGGGGCAAGGGTTTCCCAGGTTCGATCAGCCAAAAGCAGATCTTTACTACAAGAAGGTCACGGACAAGGTTGCAAACCTGATTCTCGATTGTGTGAAAAAGTGGGATATGGCCGGGTTGTAAATATCCGAACTTTACAAAACGCAATTTGTCTAATAATATGACCGAAAGTAGAACTTAGTCATCCACAAATATGAAAGACTCCTCCCAACCTAGGACTACTCGTGACGCCCTGTTAGACGCATCGGATCGGCTCTTGGCACGTAACGGTTATAAGAAAATGACCATCGCGGCTCTCGCCCGCGAGGTCGGCATCGGCAAGGGCAGCGTTTACCTTCATTTTGCAAGCAAAGAAGAGATCGCTCTCGCCCACCTCGACCGTATGGTCGAAGACGTCAAGAATCGACTCTGGGCAATCGCCGGACAGTCATTGCCGCCCGATGAGCGGTTGATCCAAATGCTCGTCGAACGCGTATTGATGCGTTTTGACAACGTTCAGCGGTACATGCAGAGCCTGAACGAACTGCTCTCTTATCTTCGCCCGCAGTTACTTGAGCGACGAAAACGCTACTTCGACGACGAAGCTCGCATCGTCGCTGCAGTTGTCGTCGAGGCTCAGGATGCGTCGATACTTTTGGCCGGTGAAGCGTTTGAAATTGCCCAAATGCTCGTCACAGCAACCAACGCCCTTATGCCGTACAGCTTGAGTTCGATCGAGTTGGAAGATCGCGCCGATGTTGAAATACGAGTGCGTAAATTAGCGGCTCTGCTGATACGCGGGTTGCGGGTTTAGCGGTTACCGCCGCCAGTAGTTTTTGATCTTTAGATCGAGCATAGGAAATGCGCAATATTCCACATTGCGTCCGGTTTCGCGCAGTTTTTCGACCATTTTGATCGCCGCATCTGCATTTCGAGTATGGACAATTATCGTTGCCGCACGCTGGATGTCGCGGTTTTCATGCAGCCAGAGAGCTACCGCGTAGCCGGTCTTGTCAAAATCGTCGTGGTCGTTTGATTCGTAATGGTGCGGCAACAGATCGTGATCGAGAAAGATCGCGTCGTAGCTGTCGCCTTTCAATAGCTCGATCGCCTCGTCGGCTGTCTCGGCAATTGCAAGGTCGTCGCCAACAAACCGTTTCGTAAACCACCGATGCCGGCGGTGATCGTCATCGAGCAACATCACACTGATCGGAGCACGTTTCGCACTAAGATCCGCGACACCCAGTTTTATCAAAATACTTCGTAACAGACCCATATATTTCTATAAAAACTACAATATATCACACGGCCCGATGCTTAGGCGGGTGTCACCGGGTGTAATTTGAATTCAATTTTCCGAATGCTATAATCCATCTGTCCGCTCCGATTCACAATTCAAAATGCCGCAGCAGAAAGCAAAACTTTACGATATAAAGTCCGTCCCGCCTCGCACCGCGGCGCCCGATGTTGCTAATTTCGTTCTCGACCCGGACATCTGCCAGATCTGTAGCGGGACCGGCATGGAATACATCCAAGGCCAAGGCGCACGCAAATGCGTTTGCCGGACAAAAGAACGTAGCGGCGATCCTATTAAGTCCGCGCGGATACCGGCAAAATATCAAAACTCAAGTTTTCCTAGCTATCTAACCCTTGACGATTTTAAGGAACGTGCCCTTAAAAAGGCCTTTGAATTTGCAAAGAACTTTCCAAACGTCTCACAGGGATTGCTGTTGATGGGCCCCGTCGGAGTGGGAAAAACGCATCTTGCTGTCTCCATTCTGAAAGAACTGATCGAAACGAAGAATTCAAATTGTTTGTTCTATGAATTTAATGCTCTGCTGAAAGAAATTCAAAGTTCTTACAATCCTGCAACGCAGTCGTCAGAAATGGAAATTCTGTCGCCGATCATGAATGTCGACCTGCTGGTTCTCGACGAACTTGGGGCCTCGAAACCGACCGATTGGGTCCGCGACACGCTGGGCCACATTATTAATTCGCGTTACAACGACAATAAATTTACGATCTTCACGACCAATTACCTGGACGAGCGTCAAAATGATCGCGAAGAAACTCTCGAAGACCGTATCGGCGTTCGAACCCGTTCACGCCTTTACGAAATGTGCCAGACAGTGGTCATCAAGGGCGAAGATTTTCGCCGGACATTTTCACGAAACACGCCTTCCCGCTGATAATTTCCTCGACCAAAGCTCCTCCCTCGCAGCTCCGTGACCCGCCGTAGAAGCCAGCCTTAACCTTTCAAAAAATAATCGGTCATTTTGAATTAAACATTGTTGTTTTTCGTTGGTCTCTTTTGCTATACTCTAGTTGGCTTCGAATTCCCCCTGTCCGCCGACGACCGACATATGCTTTCAACCAACTCCATTTTAAGACAAGGCCGCTACCGGATCATCGAACATTTCAGTTCGGTTGCTTCACACAATATTTACGACGCATACGACAACCTGCTGGGCAATAAAGTCGTCGTGCACGAATCGATCCCCTCGCAATCGAAGGTCGTCACGTCAACCGATCGCAATGCATCGAGCGCCGCGTTTGCTCAGCGTATCCAAACGCTAAAAGATATCCGTCACGACGGGATCGTACGCGTACGTGACGGGTTCTCCGAAATGGATCGCCAATATCTGGTGACGGAAGCCGTCGAAGCCCGCCCGTCGCGACAGGAATTTCTGACGCAGCCAGTCGATACCATCTCGCGCCTTTTGCTCGCTTTGGAATTTATTAACAAGCTGGATGCATCGGGAAATGTCACGGACATCACGCCCGCATTTATCCGGCGGACCTCGGACGGTAATAATCGAATTTTGTATTTTGGTTCCGCCGATCGCAGCAAAAAGGCGGTTGCCGATGACCGTGAGAATCTTCCGTTTCGCCCTCTCGAATCACTCTGGAACGGTCTCGACCTCGCTTCGCAAAAGGCGATCTCAAATGGCTATGACGAAGCTTCGCTCGAGACGCTCGAATCAAGGCCCGACGTTCGAAGCTCGATCTACAGCCTCGGCGCGACGGTTTACAAGATCCTTACCGGCACGTCGCCGTCGGATTCACTCGAACGTTCGATCGAGATACTCGACGGAAATACCGACCCACTACAACCACTGAATTTGATCGATCCGACGATCGGCCCCGAACTTTCGGCGTTCGTAATGACATGCCTTCAGCTAAAACGCGAGGACCGCTTTCAGACGGTCTCCGAAGCACGTATCGCGTTGGTCACGGTCCCTGCAGGCATTCCGCAAACGGCAGCCGCACCGACACCATCCTTTGACGACCATGCCTTGGATCTCGACGAATTCGACCTCCTCGAAATACCAAACGCTGACATTATCGAGCAACCGAAACAGTCGCCGGTCGCTCCGTTGCTGGTGCCAATAATTCAGGAAACGGCGTCGGACGATGACTTTTTGATGAGCGAACCAGTTGTCGATGAGGCTCCGGCGATCAAGCCCTCTCCGGCCGAAGATCTGCAGGAAATTTTCTCTTCGAGCGACTATTCACAGTCAGAGGAAAAGCCGCGATCATTTAAAGTGGCCGCGATGGCGGTCGCAGGACTGATCGTAGCGGGTGGAATTGGCTGGGGCGTTTTTTCGTTCACTTCGAACGGCAAGACCGTCGGCGACGTCGATATGAATAAAACCAGTGCGGTTGTAAAAGAACCGTCAACCGCAACCAGCCAGCCAACGGCCACCGAACCCGCGGTTTCAGCTTCGCCCGAGGCCGTCCATTCCAGTTATGTGCCTGAGGTAACAACGCCTGCGAATCAACCGCAGGAACAACCAAAACCAAGACCTGTCATCGCCGACGCAAAGCTTCCCAAAAAGCCCGATGCCCAACCCACGCCGAAGCCCGCGGTTAAGCCGAAAAAGAGCGTCACAGTGGACGATCTGATCAGCGACAACTAAATAATTTACCCTCGCCTGGAGTAGCCTATGTCTAAGACCTTTCTTTCAAAAGCCTCAATAAACTTCACGATGTTTTTCGCCTTCGCGGCGTTCATCTTGTCTACCGGTTCGCTATTTTCTGCATTTGCTCAAGGAAAACAGCTAAGCCTTGCCGATATTTTGATCGCGTTAAGATCGAAAAAAGCCGAAATTCAGGAAAAGAACAAGATCCTTTCCGAGGCGGTCAAAACCCGCGGGATCACGTTTGCTCTGACTCCGGAGATCGAAAAGGAACTCGCGAGCACTGGTGCCTATCCTGATCTGCTATCGGCCCTTCGCGAAAAATCGCCTGTCGTCAAAGAGGAAACTCCAGCCCAGCCCAAGACCGAACCGTTGCAGATCGCATCGGTTGGACCAAAGCCTGTACCAGCTCCGCCAAACTTTGACTATTACTGGAATCGTGCGAACGCAGCCATAGAAAAAGGCGACATCGATTCTGCCATGGCCGATCTCGACCACGCCATCGAATTGCGTCCAGGCGATGCCCCGTCGCGTCTTGCTCGCGGCAATGTGTTTGTAACTCAAGGAAAATTTGAGGCCGCGATCCTCGATCTTGATACCTCGATACAAGTAAATGCGACCTCTGCGGCGTATTTGGCCCGCGGCGGCGCAAACGAAAAACTAGGAAAGACAGAAGCGGCGATCGCCGACTACAAAAAAGCTTCCGAACTCGACGCTCAAAACGAACCGGCAAAGACCGCTTTGACGAGGCTCGTCGCAGAAAAGACCAAGGCCGAAACAAAACCCACTGTCGAACCTGCCAA
>Ga0209023_10000586_pt1 | contig 54427 bp, 29 predicted proteins | sample LakOneMetagenome_FD_187468 | JGI IMG/M metagenome (GOLD analysis project Ga0209023, IMG submission 187468) | Freshwater and sediment microbial communities from Lake Erie, Canada (SPAdes) (version 2) | ecosystem: Environmental > Aquatic > Freshwater > Lentic | place: Lake Erie, Canada... | reverse complement strand
ATCCGGCTGGTCCGTGCCTATCTGAACAGCGGCATCATGGACCATGGCGTGGTGCAGGAGCGAAGCGAAGGAACGCCGCAAGGCGGGCCATTGAGTCCGCTGCTTGCCAACGTAATACTCGATGAAGTGGACAAGGAACTGGAACGGCGCGGCCATCGCTTTGCACGCTACGCCGACGATGCGAATGTATATGTGCGCAGCAGGCGGGCGGGTGAGCGGGTGATGGGGCTGCTGCGGCGCTGCTATGCCAAGTTGCACCTCGTGGTCAACGAGGGCAAGAGCGCGGTAGCTAGCGTCTTCGGCCGCAAGTTCCTCGGTTACAGCCTGTGGGTGGCGCGTGGAGGCGAAGTCAAACGCAAGGTGGCTGACAAGCTTGGGGCTTGGCCGTCGGCAGCAAGGCACGTGGCGGCGAACAGCCGCCGCTGGTGGCACAACAGCGATAGGCTACTCAAAACAGTGATGACTATCGGCTATTTCGACCGACTGGGCGTACCTCGCTTGTCTTGACCTCAACTACTCGAACCGCCTGGTGCGGACCCGCATGCCGGGTGGTGTGGCAGGGGAGCGGCCCTCAGGGCGGTCCCCTATGCCGATCCTGCGCGCTGCAGGGGAGGGGAGGGAGTCAGGCGTCCGGCCAGGGCGTCAGGATCTCGACTCCGTTCTTCGTCACCGCCACCATGTGCTCCCACTGCGCCGAGAGCGAGCCGTCGCTGGTGACCACGGTCCAGCCGTCGTCCAGCTGGTCGACGTCGGCGCCGCCCAGGTTGATCATCGGCTCCACCGTGAAGGTCATGCCTTCCTTGAGCAGCAGGCCGGTGTCCGGGCGGCCGTAGTGCAGCACCTGCGGGTCTTCGTGGTAGACGCGGCCGATGCCGTGGCCGCAGTATTCGCGCACCACCGTGTAGCCCGCGCCTTCGGCCAGCTTCTGGATCGCGTGGCCGACATCGCCCAGGCGCGCGCCGGGACGGACCTTGCGGATGCCCGCCATCATCGCGTCGTAGGTAGTGTCGACCAGCTTGCGTGCTTCAGGCGAGGGGGCGCCCACGAAGTACATGCGGCTGGTGTCGCCGTGCCAGCCGTCCTTGATCACGGTGACGTCGATGTTGACGATGTCGCCTTCCTCGAGTATCTCCTTTTCGCTCGGGATGCCGTGGCAGACGACGCCGTTCACCGAGGTGCACAGGGTCTTCGGGAAGCCGTGGTAGCCGACGTTGGCCGGCGTGGCCTTCTGCACCTTGCGGATGTATTCGTTGCAGCGGCGGTCGAGTTCCTCGGTGGAGACGCCGGGGACCACGTATTCCTTGATCATCGCCAGCACCTCGGCCGCGAGTCGGCCGGAGACGCGCATCTTGGCGATGTCGTTAGCATTCTTGAGTTTGATTGGCATGCTGTTTTTCTGTAAAGCGGGCAGGGTAATCCGCCATGATACCTGCGCCCAATGAAAAATGCCCGCCAGGCGAACCTGGCGGGCATCGGGAGTCATCCTCCGCTCAGGCCCCGAAGGGCTGCGAGCTTAGAACGACTGGTTGTAGCGCACGTAGAAGAAGCGGTCGATCGGGTAGTCCGCATCCACGCGCGACGACGAAGCGGCGGTGGTGGTGATCAGGCGCGGCGACTTGTCGAACAGGTTGTTGACGCCCACCAGGACCTGTCCGTTCCAGCCGGTCTTGTAGCCGACGCTCAGGTCGGTGTACGAAGTGCTGCCCAGCTTGTTGTAGTTCTTGCCCCAGCTGGCTTCGCCGCCGATGTTCGAGCATTCCGCGGCGTTGACCTTGTAGCAGCGATCCTTGACGCCGCTGTAGTAGCGGGTGGTCCAGGTGGCGCTCCAGTTGCCCAGGCTCCAGTCCAGCGACAGGTTCGACTTGACGCGGTTGTAGAAGTACTGGCCGGCGTAGTCGGTCCACTCGGCGCCGGCGGTTGCCTGGTCGCTCAGCTTGTCGACGTACGAGGTTTCCGAACGGATGCCGAACAGGCCGTACTGGGTACGCTTCAGGCGGTAGCCGATCGACAGGTCGAGACCTTCGGTCATCAGCGCGCCCTTGTTGGCGTTGCCGCGGTTCAGCGAGATGATCTGGCCGGTGGCCGGGTCACGCTTCAGTGCCGCGCAGTACGGAGCCAGGTTGTCGACGTAGCAGTATTCCGCCACTTCGGTCGCCGAGATTGCCGTGATCTGGTTGGTGATCTTCACGTTGAACCAGTCCAGCGCCACGGTCAGGCCCGGGACGTACGACGGGCTGTACACGAAGCCGACGGTCTTGGTGATCGCGGATTCCGGGGTCAGGGCGGCGTTGCCGGCGCTGGCCATGAACGGATACGGGCTCTGGTCGCCGGCCGAGCTGGTGATCGGGCCGGTTTGGGCCAGCTGGCGGAACGGCTGGCCGCCCCGCGGGCCTGCGCCTGCAGCCGCGCAGCGTGCGGCCACGGCCGGATCGCTGGTCTGGCCGTACAGTGCATCGCACGGGTCGACGTAGGTGTCGAAGGTCTGCTGGCCGCCACCGAAGGTGTCGCCCACGGCCGGGGCGCGGAAGCCCTCGGCCCAGGTGCCGCGCACCAGCAGGTCCTTGATCGGCTTCCACATGAAGCTGGCCTTGCTGTTGTTGGTCACGCCGAAGTTGCTGTAGTCGGAGTGGCGGGTCGCCAGGTTGACGCTCAGCAGGTCGGCCAGCGGCACGCCCTTCAGCAGCGGGACGTTCAGCTCGGCGTAGGCTTCACGCACGGTGTAGCGGCCGATGGTCGGGTTGCCCGCCAGGTCGGTCGAGTAGCCCGACTGTTCGAACTGGCCCGGACGGTCGTAGCCCTTCACTTCGCGGTGCTCGATACCGGCGGCGATGCCGATCGCGCCTGCCGGCAGGGTGAACAGTTCGCCGGCCACGTTGGCGGTGGCGCTGTTGGTGGTGCTGCCGTAGGTCGCCTGGCCGGTCGCCATCACGAAACGCATGATGTCCGGGTTCGAGGCCGACGGGCCGCCGATGATGTTCCACGGCTGGCATTCCGCCAGCGCGATCGGGTTCGCCGCGGTGCCGCACTGGACCACGCCCGACGCGTTCATGAAGGATGGGCCGAGGGCCTTCTTCAGGTTCAGCAGGTTGACGTTGCCGGTGCCCAGCAGCGAGCCTTTGACGGCGCTGTGGTTGTAGCCGATATCCCAGTTCCACGGCAGCGAACGGAATTCGAAGTCGCCCGACAGGGTGGCGTCGATGTGCAGGGTGTTGTTGCGGTTCTCGGTCACGCGCGGCACTTCGATGGTGCGGCGGTAGAAGTACAGGTCCTGGCCCTTGCCGGCGCCGGCAACCGAATTGCCGTACGGGTTGTAGTAGCTGTCCTTGTCGATGTAGACCGGAAAAGCGGGCTGCGATTCGCTGTTCAGCGGATAGCCGGCGACCTGGGCCACCGACTTGCGCTGCGAGAACATTGCGGTGGTCTGGAAGGTCATGCCATACGGCAGTTCGACGGTGCCCTTGGTGAAGATGGTGTCGAGCTTGGTCGGCATCGCGAACATCATCTGCGAGGCGCTGTTGAAGTTGTCCAGCGGACCGCCGTCCCAGTCGTGGTAGTTGGCCGGGTTGCGCGAATCCTGGCCGACGCCGTCGCCCAGCGGACCGCCGGTGTGGTTCAGGACCTTGTCGAACGAGAAGTCGAGCGGGAGGATCTCGCCCCACGGGCCGACGCCCAGGCCTTCGTTCGGGTATTTCGGGCCGCGCGGGAAGCCGGTGATCGGTCGGGTCTTGGCCCAGACCACGCCCTGCTCGGTGTGCGACAGGCCAAACATCAGCGAGGTCTTTTCGCCGTTGGCGCCGAAGCTCAGCGAGAAGTCCTTGCTCTTGCCGTCGCCTTCCTTGTTCTGGCCGACGTAGACGCTCAGGTTGCCGCCCTCGAGGCGTTTCTTCAGGATGATGTTGACCACGCCGGCAACCGCGTCCGAGCCGTAGATCGACGAGGCGCCGTCCTTCAGCACTTCAATGCGGTCGATCATCGAGGACGGCACGGTCGACATGTCGGTGTAGCCGTCCACGGACTGGGTCCAGCGCTTGCCGTCCACCAGCACCAGCAGGCGGTTCGAGCCCAGGTTGCGCAGGTTGATGTACTGGCCGCCGTTTTCACGGTTCGAGACGAGCGAGCCGCCCTTGCTGAAGTCCGGCGAACCGGCCGAGGACAGCTGGTTCAGGACGTCGCCGACGGTGATCAGGCCGGTCTTCTGGATCTGTTCCGAGGTCATGACCTGGATCGGCTGGGCCGTTTCCAGGTCGACCTGGCGGATGCGCGAGCCAGTGACTTCGACGCGCTGCAGCGGCTGGGCTGCATCCTGGGCGAATGCTGCACCCATGCTGAGGGTCATGCCGCCCAGGCAGATCGCGCGGATCGACCGGGACAAGAGTGTTTCCATCATGTTGCAAAACTCCTAGTGTGAAAACGCGGCCGCACTCGTGGCGCGGCCATCGGGAAGGGTCTGACGACCTACCTGAAAGTAGTCAATCTCTTAATAGAATTACTTTCAAGTCAGCAATAAGATCATTCACGAACCGGAAGTGTCAACTGAATAAGGTTTGGTAAATACACAAATGTTGCAAATTTGTGTACATACTTTGCGATTACAATTTTACGATTGACTCCCTTTGGATGCTAAACACCAAAGAAAAAAGCCCGCCCGGCTTGCGCCGGACGGGCTTGCTACGCAATTAAATTGCGCTGGATCGCTGAATCTTGTGCGATCAGAAGTTCTGGTTGTAGCGCACGTAGACGAAGCGGTCGATCGGCAGGTCGGCGTCGACCATGGTCGACGATGCGGCGCCCAGCACGGTGAAGCGTGGCTTCTTGTCGAAGGCGTTGTTCACGCCGACACGCACGTTGGCGTTCCATGGGAACTTGTAGCCGACGTTGATGTCATGGAACACCAGCGCGGACAGGCGGTTCGCGCCCGGCGAGGTGGCACCCGGACGATAGGTGTTCAGCTCGTTGCACTGCCACTTGTTCGGGATGCTCAGGCACTGGTCGGTCACCGCGCTCAGGTAGCGAATACCCCAGTTGGCGCTCCAGTTGCCCAGCGCCCAGTCGGCGCTGAAGTTCGACTTCCAGCGGTGCAGGTCATAGTCGCCCGACGCATCGATCCAGCGCGCGGTGGCCGAGGCCTTGGTCGAATACTCGTCCAGGTAGGTGGTCTCGCTGCGCAGGTTGACCTGGCCCCACGAGAAGCGCGGCAGGCGATAACGCAGTTCGACGTCGACACCCTCGGTCTTGATCTGGCCCAGGTTGGCGTTGCCGCGGGTCAGGGCGATCATCTGGCCGGTGACCGGATCACGCTTCAGGCTGGTGCAGAACTCGGTGAGGCCTTCGGTATAGCACTGGCCCGCCACGAAGTTGGCCGACACCGCGGTGATGCGGTTGTTGATCTTGATGCTGTACCAGTCGACCGCGGCCGAGAAGCCCGGCAGGAAGGCCGGGGCGAACACCGCGCCCAGGGTGCGGGTCACAGCGGTTTCAGGCTGCAGGAAGGCATTGCCGGCGCCGGTCTGGAACGGGAACGCGGTCTGGGCGCCGCCGCTCGAGGTGATCACCGCGCCGCTCTGGATACGCTGGCGGTAGCCGGCCGGGGTGCCGACGATGCCGCCGAAGCCGCCGGAGCAGCGGGCTGCCACGGCCGGGGTGCGCGCGGCTTCGCCGTAGACGGTGTCGCACGGGTCGAGCCAGCCGGTGTCGTAGGACTGCGAACCGCCGCCGAAGGTGTCGCCCACGGTCGGTGCGCGGAAGCCTTCTGCCCAGGTGCCGCGGAACAGCAGGTCCTTGTTCGGACGGTAGGTGAAGCTGACCTTGCTGTTGTTGGTCGAACCAAAGTTGCTGTAGTCCGAATAGCGGGTCGCCACGTTGGCCGACAGCGATTCGACGAACGGCAGGCCCTTCAGGATCGGGATGTTCAGTTCGGCGTAGGCTTCCTTCACGACATAACGGCCGCGGGTCGGGTTGCCGGCCAGGTCGGTCGAGTAGCCCGACTGCTCGAACTGGCCCGGCAGGTCGTAGCCGTTGACTTCGCGACGCTCGAGACCGGCCGCGATGCCGAGCGCGCCGGCCGGCAGCTGCCACAGTTCGCCGCTGACGTCGGCGGTCGCGCTGTCGACCTTGCTGCCGTAGGTGGCCTGGCCGGTCGACATGATGTAGTCCAGCGCGGCGTTGGTCGAGGCCGACGGACCGCCCAGCACGTCGAACGGGACGCACTCGGCGAGCGCGATCGGCGCGGCGGCGGTGCCGCATTGTACGGTGCCGGATGCGTTGCGGAACGACGGGCCCAGGGCTTTCTTGAGGTTCAGCAGGTTGACGTTGCCGGTGCCCAGGGTCGAACCTTCGACACGGCTGTGGTTCCAGCCTGCGCTCCAGTTCCACGGCAGGCCGCGCAGCGAGAAGTCACCCTCGAGGGTGGCGTCGATGTGCAGGGTGCGGTTCTTGTTCTCGGTGACGCGCGGACGCTCGATGGTGCGGCGGTAGAAGAACAGGTCCTGGCCCTTGCCGGCGCCCGCCACCTGGTTGCCGTACGGGTTGTAGTAGCTGTCCTTGTCGATGTAGACGGGGAACTTGCTTTGCACGCCAGACTGCAGCGGGTAGCCGGCGGTAGTCGACACGCTCTTGCGCTGCGAGTACATCGCGGTGGTGGTCAGGCGGGTGTCGTACGGCAGCTCCAGCTGGCCCTTGGTGAAGATGGTATCGAGCTTGTTCGGCATCGCGAACACCATCTGGCGGGTCGTGTTGAAGTTGTCGGCCGCGATCGGGGTCAGGCTGGCCACGTCGTGGTAGTTGGCCGGGTTGCGCGAATCCTGGCCGGTACCCGGATTGTTCTGGTCGCCGGTGTGGTTCAGGATCTTGTCGAAGCCGGTAGCGCCGCCGCTGGCGCTGACCTGGCGGATACGGCCCCATGGACCGCCACCCAGGTTTTCCAGCGGGAATTCAGAGGTGCGCGAGTAGGAGGTGTACTCGCGGTCGCGCGACCAGACGGCGCCCGCTTCGGTGTGCGACAGGCCGAACATCAGCGACGCCTTGTCGTTGCCGGCGCCGTAGCTCAGCGAGAAGTCCTTGTTGCGGCCATCGGCCACGGATTCATTGCGGCCGGTGTACAGGCTCAGCTGGCCGCCTTCCATCGACTTCTTCAGGATGATGTTCAGCACGCCCGCGATTGCGTCGGAACCGTAGATCGACGAGGCGCCGTCCTTCAGGACTTCGATGCGCTCGATCATCGACGACGGGATGGTCGACATGTCGGTGAAGCCGGCCACGGTCTGGGTCCAGCGCTTGCCGTTGACCAGCACCAGCAGGCGCTGCGAACCGAGATTGCGCAGGTTGGCGTACTGGCCGCCGTTCTCGCGGTTCGAGGTCAGCGAGCCGCCTTTGCTGAACGCCGGGGAGCCGGCCGACGACATGTTGTTGATCACGTCGCCAACGGTCACGAGGCCGGTCTTCTGGATCTGTTCCTGGGTCATCACCTGGATCGGCTGCGCAGTTTCCAGGTCGACCTGGCGAATGCGCGTACCGGTGATCTCGACGCGCGCCGGGGCCTCTTGAGCCTGCGCCATCGACATCATGGACTGGAGGGCGACGGCGACGGCCACCGCGATCTTGGTTCGTTGTTGCATGTGTTCTCCATCTTGCGCCCTGGAGGGCTGCGTTTCTGTTTTCAAAAATTGCAACTTGTGCGGACCGGCACACCACGGGTAGCGGCAATGCATGAGTGCATACACCTACGTATAAGATCATCCTGTATTGATGCCAGTCAATATACCCACTGGGCAAATCTGTACAAAAAACAACACTTGTGCGGAGGAAATCTCTGACCGAAAAGTCAATTGGAAAAGGATGCACGAATCGCATGCATGCGAGGTAAAAATTGCAAGATGGAAGTGCGCATGCACCAGGGTGGCGCATGTGAGATGGGTAAGGAGGGGCGGCGGCTAGCCGCCGAAACAGGCGTGCCAGAGCGCGCGCACGCGGGCCGGATGCTCGCCCAGCAGCACCGGGTCGACGCGCGCCTTTTCCTGGCCCTGCAGGCGTACCTGGTGCTGCAGGCGCCGCATGATGCGGTACGCGTCGGCGGCGGCTGCCGCTAGCCCGGCGTCGATCAGGCCGAGTTCGCCACACATGCGGAGCAGGGCGATATTGCCCACATTTGCCGTCAGTTGCGGATAGTTGGCCGCATGGCGCAGCACCAGGTACTGGACGATGAACTCGATGTCGATCATCCCGCCCTCGTCCTGTTTCAGGTCGAACAGTTCAGTCTGGTTGACGTTGGCGTCGCGCATGCGCTGGCGCATGGCCTGCACTTCCTGCTTCAGTTCGCCCTCGCGCAGGCTGCGGTCCTGGCGCAGCACCCCGTCGCGAATCAGCTCGAAGCGCGCGCCGATGGCGGCGTCGCCGGCGCAGAAGCGGGCCCGGGTCAGGGCCTGGTGCTCCCAGATCCAGGCCGAAGCGTGCTGGTAGCGCTCGAACGCGGCGACCGAGGACACCAGCATGCCGCTGGCACCGTCCGGGCGCAGGGCGGTGTCGATGTCGAACAGGATCCCGGCCGCCGTGTGGGCGGTGTTCCAGGTGATGAAACGCTGGGCCAGCTTGGCATAGTTGGCGGGCGCCATCTCGTCTTCGTCGTCGAACAGGAAGATCACGTCGAGGTCGGACACGTAGCCCAGCTCCTTGCCGCCCAGCTTGCCGTAGGCGATGACGGCGAAGCGCGGTTCCTCGCGGTGGCGCTTGGGGATGGTGCGCCAGGCGTGGCGGACCGTGGCGCCGACGATGGTGTCGGCCAGCAGCGACAGGTGGTCGGCCAGGCGCTCGACCGAAAGCTCGCCGGCCAGGTCCAGGGCCAGCAGCCGGAACAGCTGGGCGTGGTGGGCTTCGCGCAGGATGTCGAGCTGGCGCTCGGTGTCGCCCAGCGCGCCCGTCAACTGCCCGTCCAGCTCGGCCGTGAACTGGGTCATGTCTCCCGCGCCCTCGTTGCGGTCGTCCAGCAGTTCGTCGAGCAGGATCGGGTGCTGGGTCAGAAAGGTCGCGGCCCAGCCGCTGGCATTGATCATCCGGATCACGCGCTCGAGCGTGTGCGGGTATTCGGTCAGCAGCGACAGGTAGGCCGAGCGGCGCGCGATCGCTTCGAAAAAGTCGAGCAGGCGCCCGAGGGTCGCGGCGTGGCTGCCGACCCCGGCCTCCGCCACCACGGTGGCGATTCTTCCGAGGGCGGCCTCGGCGAGGGCCAGCAGGCGGTTGCGGCTGGCTTCCGGCAGGCTGGTCAGGCGCGGGCCCTGCAGCGTGGCGGCCAAGCGCGCGGCCGCCCCGGCCGGGTCGTCGTAGCCGAGCTCGCGCAGGCGGGCGGCGATCGCCTCGCGGTTGTCGAGGTCGTCGGTCAGGGTGAGGGATTCCGGAGCGGCGCTCTCGGATTTGTCGGCGAAGATGGCGTCGAACTGGGCCGCGACGTAGGTGCGCTGCTCTTCCAGCCGGACCAGCAGGGTGGCGACGTCCGGCAGTCCCATCATCTGCGCCACCGCCAGGCGGTCCGCATCGACGGCCGGCAGGGTATGGGTCTGGGCGTCGTCCAGGTATTGCAGGCGGTGCTCCAGGTTGCGCAGGAAGGTGTAGGCCTCCAACAGGCGCGCCACCGTGTCCTGGGGCAGCAGCTCGCGCTCGGCCAGCAGGGCGAGGGTGGCGCGGGTGGAGCGGTTGCGCAGGGCCGGGTCGCGTCCGCCGCGGATCAGCTGGAAGACCTGGGCCAGGAACTCGATCTCGCGGATCCCGCCGCGGCCCAGCTTGACGTTGTGGCTGCGCTCGGGGTGCAGGCGCTCCTGGCGCTTGACCTCGGCGCGGATCTGCGCGTGCATGTTGCGGATCGCGTCAATCACGCCGAAGTCGAGGTAGCGCCGGAACACGAAGGGGCGCACGATCGCTTCCAGCGCGGCGACATCTTCCGGCGCGCCGGTGACCGCGCGCGCCTTGACCCAGGCATAACGCTCCCATTCCCGTCCCTGCACAATGAGGTATTCCTCGACCATCGCCAGGCTGGCCGCCAACGGGCCGGAATTGCCGTTCGGGCGCAGCGCCATGTCGACCCGGAAGGTGAAGCCGTCCTCGATGATTTCCGACAGGGCGGCGTTCAGGCGGCGGCCGAGGCGCACGAAGAATTCGTGGTTGGACAGCTGGCGCTGCCCCGGGCCGGCGGCGGTCTCGCCGTCCTCGGGGTAGACGAAGATCAGGTCGATGTCCGACGACACGTTCAGTTCGCCGCCGCCGCCCTTGCCCATCGAAAGGACGATCAATTCCTGCGGCCGGCCGGACTCCTCGCCCGTCGGCACGCCGTGGGCGGCCACCAGCTCCTCGGCGAGGGCGCGGGCGTGGGTCTGGATGGCGAAGTCGGCGAAGCGGGTCATGCTCGTCACTACCTCGTCGAGGTCGGCCCGGCCTTCGAGGTCGCGCCGGATGATGGCGCAGACCAGCAGGTTGCGCAGGCGGCGCATGGCGCGTGGCAGGGCCAGGCCAGCGTCGAGTTCGCTCGCCAACAACGCGCCGAGGTCGACGCCGGCCAGCGATAATTCGCACAGGGCGTCGAGCCGGGCCTGGCGCGCGGGATCGGCGGCAAGCCAGCGCTGCAGGAAGCGGGAACGCAGGGCAGGGGAGTCGGGGCCGCCGGAGCGGGCGGGCAGGTTCTCCGGCGGAGCAGGAATCATGGCGGTGTCCAGTGCGTGTTTTGCCGTCCGGCAGGCATTCGTGCGGTAGAATTGCCCGCCGTGCCGGCTGGGGTCAGCACGATGGTAAGGTAGACGCCGCAACCCTTGCAAGCGATCTGTTAATAGAGAATCAACCAACGGCGAGCCTTTTGAGCACCTTGATGGACAACCCGGAACCGCAGGCGGCCCATGCCCACCTGCCGCTGGCCGATCGCTGGCGGCGGCTGCGCGCGGCCTATCGCTACGCGAACCTGGCGTCCCACCATTTCCTCGGCTTCGCCATCAAGCTGGTGCTGCTGCTGTATTTCGGCCTGGTGCTGCTGTTCCTGGCCCTGCGCTACGCCATCCTGCCCAACATCGACCTATATAAAGGCGATATCGAGGCCGCCGCCGGGCGCGCGCTCGGCAACCGCGTCACGATCGCGCAACTTGGCGCGTCCTGGCAGGGCATCCACCCGGTCCTGAACCTGGGCGAGGTGCGCCTGATCGACCGCGCCGGCCGCCAGCTGCTGGCGCTGCCGAAGGTGGAAGCGGCGCTGTCGTGGTGGAGCCTGGCCGCTTTCGAGCCGCGCCTGCACGCGCTCGAGATCACCCGGCCCCAGCTCGACGTGCGGCGCGGCCCCGACGGCGCGATCACGGTGGCCGGGGTGCGCCTCGACCCCAACAAACAGGACGACGGGCGCGGCGCCGACTGGCTGCTGCGCCAGCGCGAGATCGTGATCCGCGAAGGCCGGGTCGACTGGACCGACGAGCTGCACGGCCGTCCCACCCTGGCCCTCACCGGCGTCACCATGGCCCTGCTCAACCGCTTCGGCGGCGGCCACCGTTTCGCGCTGCGCGCCACCCCGCCGCGCGCGCTCGGCCAGCCGTTCGACCTGCGCGCGCGCTTTCGCCACCGCTTCGGCGCGCGCCCGTCCGACGTGCGGCGCTGGAAGGGCGAACTGTACGCCGACATGCGCGACGCCGACCTGGCGGCGTGGAAGCGCCAGGTGGCGCTGCCCGGCCTGCCGTTCGAGGTAACCAGCGGGCGCGGTTCGGTGCGCGCCTGGCTGAGCGTCGACCAGGCGCGCCTCGAAGGCTTCACCGCCGACCTGGCGCTGGCCGGCGTCAACGCGCGCCTCGGGCCCGGCCTGGCGCCGCTGGAACTGTCGCGCGTGAGCGGGCGCCTGGCCGCGCGCGAGGAAATGCTGTCCGGGAAGGACGAAGGCAAGCCGACCTTCGGCGCCCACGGCCACACGGTCAGCCTCACCGATTTTTCCGTCACCACCAGGGATGGCCGCGCGCTCCCCGCCGCCACCCTGGAGCAGCGTTGGCTGCCTGCCCGGGGCGGCAAGCCCGAGCAGGGCCGGCTGCGCGCGCGCCAGCTCGACATCGGCGCGCTGGCCGCCCTGGCCGGCTACCTGCCGCTGCCGCCCCAGCAGCGCCAGATGCTGCTCGACTACGCGCCGCGCGGCCACTTGCAGGACGTGTCGGCCGAGTGGGAAGGCCGTTATCCGGCGCTGCGCGGTTTCCGCATCCGCGGCGACGTCGCCGGCGTGAGCCTCAATGCCCAGCCGGCGCGCCCGGCCCAGCCGGCCAGGAACGGTATGCCGGCGCTGCCGGCCCGCGCCGCCACGCCCGGTTTCCAGAATCTGAGCGGCAGCATCGACGCGAGCGAGCACGGCGGTAGCGTGACGGTCGACTCGCAGGCGCTGGTGCTCTACATGCCGGCCTGGTTCGCCGAGCCGGCGCTGGCGCTCGACCGCCTCGATCTGCAAGCGCGCTGGACCTACGACCCGGGCCGCCAGCTGCTGGTCGAGGTGGAACGCGCCGCATTTGCCCAGGGCGCCCTGACGGGCCGCCTGTCGGGCCGCCACACCCTGCCGCTGCAGGCGGACGGGAGCAGGGCGGGGCCGGGCACGGCCGACTTCAGCGGCACCTTGGACGGCTTCGCGATCGGCGGGATCAAGCGCTTCCTGCCGCTCGCCACGCCCGAGCACCTTGCGGCTTGGCTGACCGGGGCCCTGCAGGGCGGCACCCTGCGCGACGCGACCCTGCGCCTGCGCGGCGACCTGGCCCAGTTCCCGTTCCGCGCCACCGGCGTCAGGAATGCGCTGCTCGAGCGTGCGCGCGGCGAGTTCAACGTCGCGGGCCGCCTCGAGAACGCCAAGCTCGAATATGCGCCCGGCCACCGCCACCCGGACGGCACGCCGCTGTGGCCGCTGGCCGAGAACATCAACGGCCGCATCGAATTCGACCGCGCCCGCATGGAAATCCACGGCGACACCCTGCGCACCATGGGGGTGGCGCTGTCCAACGTGAAGGCAGTGATCCCGGACTTGGGCGCGCACGAACTCATGCAGCTCGAGATCGACGGCAGCGCCGCGGCCCCGATGCAGGAATTCCTGCGCTACGTGGCGGCCAGCCCGGTGCCGGAATGGATCGGCCACTTCACGGACGACACCCGCGCCGGCGGTAATGCGCGCCTCGGGCTCAAGCTGCGCATGCCGCTCGCCCACATGCACGAGACCAAAGTGCAGGGCAGCCTGCAACTGCTGGGCAACGACGTCAGCCTGTTCCCGGAACTGCCGCGGCTGGAGTCGGCCCAGGGCCGGATCGATTTCTGGGAGCGCGGCGTGGCCCTGAACGGCGTCGCCGCCACCTTCCTGGGCGGGCCGCTGTCGCTCTCCGGCGGCACCCAGAAGGACGGCGGCATCGCGATCCGCCTGGCCGGCCTGCTGTCGGCCGACGGCATGCGCCGCACTGCGCCCTTCCCGGCGCTGGGCCGCCTGGGCGCGCGCCTGTCGGGCAGCACGCCGTATTCCGGCAGCGTGCTGGTGCGCGAGGGGCGGCGCACCGTCACGCTCGAATCGAACCTGGCGGGCCTCGGCCTGGAACTGCCGGCGCCGCTCAACAAGCCGCAGGCGGACAGCCTGCCGCTGCGCTTCGTGCTGCTCGGCGAGCCGACTGTGAACGGTGTCGCGCGCGACGAGATCCGCGTCGGCCTGGGCGAGGACGTGGCGGCGCGCTACCTGCGCGAGAAGGTGGGGCGCGGTCCCTGGACCGTGCTGCGCGGCGGCATCGGTGCGAACGTGCCGGCGCCGGAACCTGACGGCGGCATGATGATCCACGTGAACATGCGCGCCCTGAACGCCGACGCCTGGATCGCGGCCGGCAAGGCGATCGCGGGCGAGAGCGAGCCCGCCGGCGCCGCAGCGGCGGACGCCGGCTTCGCCCAGTACGTGCTGCCCACCGCCATCGCCGGCCGCGTCGGCGAACTGACCATCGGCGAGCGGCGCCTGGCCGACGTGGTGCTGGGCGCCAGCCACCTGAAGGACACCTGGCAGGCCAACCTGCACTCGCGCCACGCCAGCGGCTACGTCACCTGGGCCGAGACCGGCAGCGGGCAGGGCATGGGCAAGGTCACGGCGCGCCTGGCTTCGCTCGTGATCCCGGCCTCGAGCGAGGCCGAGGTGAAGAACCTGCTCGAATCGAACCGCGGCGCCAGCGCCACCATCCCTTCGCTCGACATCGTGGCCGAGCAGTTCCAGCTGGCCGACAAGCGCCTCGGCCGCCTCGAACTCCAGGCCAACAACGTGCAGGCGCTGGCCGGACGCGAATGGCGCATCAACCGGCTCAGTCTCGACAACCCGGACGGCCAGCTGAAAGCCAACGGTCGCTGGCTGACCAAGGACGGGCGCAGCAACACCAGCCTGAATTTCATCCTCGACATCGACGATGCGGGCAAGCTGCTGGACCGTCTCGGCTTCCCCGAGACCCTGCGCCGCGGCAAGGGCAAGATGGCGGGCGACATCTCGTGGAGCGGACTCCCCTACGACATCGACATCCCGAGCCTGTCGGGCCAGATCGAGATGAACGTCGAGTCGGGCCAGTTCCTGAAGCAGGACCCGGGCGCGGCCAAGCTGCTGGGCGTGCTGAGCCTGCAGGCCCTGCCGCGCCTGCTCAAGCTCGATTTCCACGACGTGTTCTCGGAAGGCCTGGCGTTCGACGGCATCAGCGCCAACGCCCTGATCTCGCGCGGCGTGCTGCGCACCGACAACCTCAAGATGCATGGCGTGGCCGCCACCATCCTGATGGACGGCAGCGCCGACATCGCCAACGAGACCACCAACCTGCGGGTGGTGGTGATCCCGGAATTCAACCTCGGCACCGGTCCGCTGGTGTACGGCCTGGCGGTGAACCCGATCATCGGCATCGGCAGCTACCTGGCCCAGCTGTTCCTGCGGGCGCCGGTGATGAAGGCGCTCACTTACCAGATGCGGATCTCGGGGCCGTGGAAATCCCCGACCATCGTCAAGATCGACAATCCCCCGCCGCAGGCGACCCCGGCCGCGGCGCGTCCGAACACGAAGAAGGAGTCACGATGACCAAGGTAGCTGCGGTGCAGATGGTGTCCACGCCACGCGTGGAAGACAACCTGGCGACCGCGCGCCGGCTGGTGGCGCAGGCCGCCCGGGATGGCGCGCAACTGGTGGCGCTGCCCGAGTACTGGCCGATCATGGGCATGAGCGATACCGACAAGGTGGCGCAGGCCGAACCCGAGGGCAGCGGCCCGATCCAGGACTGCATGGCCGCGCTCGCGCGCGAGCACGGCATCTGGCTGGTGGGCGGCACCCTGCCGCTGGTCTCGCCGGTGGACGGCAAGGTGCTCAACACCACGCTGGTCTACGACCCGCAGGGCAAGCCCGTGAGCCGCTACGACAAGATCCACCTGTTCGGCTTCAACAAGGGCAGCGAGTCCTACGACGAGGCGCGCACCATCGTCCCTGGCGAAGCGGTGGGCAGCTTCCAGGCGCCGTTCGGCCGCGTCGGCCTGTCGGTGTGCTACGACCTGCGTTTCCCGGAACTGTTCCGCGCGATGGGCGAGTGCGCCCTGATCATCGTGCCGGCCGCGTTCACCCACACCACCGGCCTGGCGCACTGGGAAGTACTGCTGCGCGCCCGCGCGATCGAGAACCAGTGCTATGTGCTGGCCTCGGCCCAGGGCGGCCTGCACGCCAACGGCCGCCGCACCTTCGGCCACAGCATGCTGGTCGACCCCTGGGGCGAAGTGAAGGACGTGCTGCGCGAAGGCGAGGGCGTCGTTGCAGGCACGCTGGACGAAGAATTCTTGAAAGGCGTGCGCGAGAGCCTGCCGGCGCTGAAGCACCGCAAGCTGTAAGGGCGTTTGCGCCTGTTGCGGCTGCGGCGCGACCAGCCAGCTAGCCTTGCTGCCGCTGGTATTCGGTGCACGCCTGGCTGTGCGGGAAACGGCCATCCCCGAGCGGCTGGGCGAGCTCGACGTGCCTGGACAGGATCCCGATATCGGCGGCGAAGACCACCCGATTCAGCGCTTCTTGCACGGCGGCCAGGTCGCGGCGGGTGGCGCCATCCCTGAACAGGACCAGGTGCTGCGTCTTGCCGCCCGTCGTGAGACTGCTTCCAGGGATCGCGCCCGGCACCAGCTTGAGCGCTTTCATGACCGGATTGTGCACTTCGCGCGCAACCCGCTTCACGTCCTGTTCCGCGACACACACGTCAACAAAGACCGCCGGGCCGGAAAAGGGCTCGGCACGCCCCCTCATCTTGAAGGCGAACAGCAACAGCCCAAGCGACAGCGCAAGCAAGATCCACCGAATCGCAACCATCTCATCCCTTCCGCAAAATGAGGGTCAGAGTCGAATTATTCGCAAAATGAGGGTCAGAGTCGAATTATTCGACAACAACCTTACCGCTATTAACAGTAAGCCATGTTTCTTAAACTTACTCAAGTTCACCAAAGATCTTGCCCAATAATTCGACTCTGACCCTCATTATTGTTTACTGAGTTTCCAGCCTTCAAAATGAGGGTCAGAGTCGAATTATTGGCTAATAGTCTGACGGAATTGTCGCGTAAGTCAGGTTTCATGCATTCAGCAAATTGACACGAGATTATTGGCTAATAATTCGACGCTGACCCCCATTGTGTCGGGGTGACTCCGGTCCGGTAGGATGCGACCGGATATGGCACAATGCGTCATCCAACCGAACGACCAAACGCACATGAAACCATTCGAACCGAACCTTTCCTCCCTGGCTGTCGCACGCGACGTGCTGCTGACGCCATTCGGCCTCGACGAGGGCAAGCTGCTCAATGCGCTGGGCTCGATGTTCACGCACAAGGTCGATTACGCCGACCTGTATTTCCAGTTCACCAAGAGCGAAGGCTGGAGCCTGGAAGAGGGCATCGTCAAGACCGGCAGTTTCTCGATCGACCAGGGCGTCGGCGTGCGCGCCGTGTCGGGCGACCGGACCGCGTTTTCGTATTCCGACGACATTTCCGAGGCGGCGCTGCTGGACGCGGCGGCCGCGACCCGCACCATCGCCCGCGCAGGCAGCGGCCGCGTGAAGATCGCCACGGTGGCGCGCCCGACCGGCGGCCGCTCGCTCTACCTGCCGCACGACCCGCTCGCTTCGCTGGACGCGACCGCCAAGGTGAAGCTGCTCGAGCGCGTCGAGAAGATGGCGCGCGCCAAGGATCCGCGCGTGGTGCAGGTGATGGCCGGCCTGGCCGGCGAATACGACGTGGTGCTGGTGGTGCGCAGCGACGGCGTGCTGGCGGCCGACATCCGTCCGCTGGTGCGCGTGTCCGTCACCGTCATCGCCGAACAGAACGGCCGGCGCGAGGTCGGCTCGTCGGGCGGCGGCGGCCGCTACGACTACGGCTATTTCAGCGACGAGCTGCTCGACAAGTATGCGACCGAGGCCGTGAAGTCGGCCTGCGTCAACCTGGAAGCGCGCCCGGCGCCGGCCGGCCCGATGACCATCGTGCTCGGCCCGGGCTGGCCCGGCGTGCTGCTGCACGAAGCGGTCGGTCACGGCCTGGAAGGCGACTTCAACCGCAAGGGGTCGTCGGCCTATGCCGGCCGTATCGGCGAACGGGTGGCGGCCAAGGGCGTCACCGTGGTCGACGACGGCACCCTGCAGGACCGCCGCGGCTCGCTCAACATGGACGACGAAGGCAACCCGACCCAGTGCACCACCCTGATCGAGGATGGCATCCTGAAGGGCTATATTCAGGACACCATGAACGCGCGCCTGATGAAGATGCCGGTCACCGGCAACGCGCGCCGGGAATCGTTTGCCCACCTGCCGATGCCGCGCATGACGAATACCTACATGCTGGCCGGCGACAAGGATCCGGAAGAAATCCTGGCCTCGGTGAAGAATGGCCTGTATGCGGTCAACTTCGGCGGCGGCCAGGTCGACATCACCAACGGCAAGTTCGTGTTCTCGGCCAGCGAAGCCTACATGATCGAGAACGGCAAGATCAGCTATCCGGTCAAGGGCGCGACCCTGATAGGCAACGGCCCCGAGGTGATGAACAACATCTCGATGATCGGCAACGACATGCGCCTGGATTCGGGCGTCGGCGTGTGCGGCAAGGAAGGGCAGAGCGTGCCGGTGGGCGTCGGCCAGCCGACCCTGCGCATCGATGGCGTGACCGTGGGCGGCACGGCCTGAAGCGAAGCGCTCCACACAAAAAACGGCCTGTTGACCGACTGCCGCTCAGTGTCGCCTGAGCGGCATGTTCATTTGTGGGGCTGTCATGACCGGCGCGGGCTGCAAGGCGCTCACGGCACGGGAATCCGCTTCGTGCAAGAGAAATCGGCAAGCGCCAGCGGCAGATTCCCGAAGCCTTGCTGCACACCTGCGACCGGGATCGCGTAACGCGGGCGTATGCCGTCGGTGGTGACGCGGTAGAAGGCCGCATGGCGCTCTGCCCAGCGGCTGTCGTATTCCTCGCGCCCGATCGCCAGGTCGGCGACGAATGCGCCATCGTCGATTTCCTGCATCAGGGAAGCGCTCCAGCAAGGCAGCCAATGAATCGGGCCGCTTTGCACGACCAGGTGGTACTGACCGTCGCGGCTTTTGGCGACAGGCCAGGACTTGTAGCGCAACATTTCCAGGGCCGTGCCATTCGAGCGAAGCAGCATCAGCCTGGCGGGTTCGGCGGCGCCAACGCGCATCGCGCCATAATGGCTGCCCGTGACCGCGTAGAAGGCGTCGCCAATGTCCGCGCCGGCCACGTGCTGCAGCACGCGCGCCTTGAACCAGGTCGGCGGCGGGTCGATGCAGATGAACACCGCGGTGCTGCCATCGGGCCTTGTCTGCGACTTGGGGCAATCGTCGCCCTTCAGGTATGCGGTGGCGACCAGTTCCGCCACGACCAGGCTCAAGCTGCCCGCACCCTCTTCGAATTTGGGATAGGTGGTCGGTACTTCCTGCGCGAAGGGTGGGTTCGCCTGCGCCGCTTGCCCCGGCCCGGCGGCGAGGAGCACTGTCGTCAGGATCAATCGTGTGATGGCGCGATGCATGCGGACTCCTGGCAGGTGGCGGGTGGGTGGAAGCGCGAATGCCGATCATAGCTTGCCAGCGTACAAAATAACATGCCGTCCAGGTTTTAACTGGACGGCATCGAGCCCGCCGGCTTGTGTTGCCTCTACAGGCGGTCGTCAGAAGCGATAGGTCACCCGCGCATATACCGTGAAGCCGAGCGGATCGGTGTAGCGTGGGTCGTAGCCCAGCTGAAAGTTGGTGACCTGGTTGGTGAAAGGCGGCTCCTCGTCGAACAGGTTCTTGATGCCCGCGGTCAGCTCGGCCTTCTTGTTGCCCGTATAGCTTGCCGCGATCGACCAGGTCGAGTAGTGGCCGACCCGGTTGAAGAACTCGGGCGCCACCGCGGTGTTCTGGTCGGTGTAGTGCGACATGAAGCGGTTGGCCAGGTTGAAGGTCCAGTCGCCCCGGTTCAGGGTGAACATCAGGTTGTGGCGCCAGCGGAATACCGGTGTGGCGTCGGCGTAGCGTCCCGCATTCTCGGTGAAGGGCCCGCCCGGCTCGTTCTGGTAGTCGTACTTGTTGACGTAGGTGCCGTCCAGGTTGACGCTGAAGTTGCCGAAGCGGGTGCGCGGCAGCCGGTAGGCCACCGATACGTCGAGGCCGCGCGTCTTCACCTCGCCCAGGTTGTCGGTGATCGCCAGCACGTACTGCAGGCTGGTGCCGCTGGGGTCGTAGACGAACAGGTTGCGGTACTTCTGGAAGTTGCCGAACAGGGTCTGCTCGGCCAGCGCGCTGATCTGGTCCTTGAGGCGGATGTTCCAGTAATCGACCGAGACCGTCAGCGGCTGGATCGGCTCGAATACGACGCCGGCGCTGTAGGTGCGCGAATGCTCCGGCGACAGGTTCGGGTTGCCGCCCTGACGGATGTATTGCTGCTGTCCGCAGGCGATGTTCGGGTTGGCGCCGGGGGCAGGCACGCCGTTCGGGCACAGCACCGGGTCGTTGTAGGTGTCCGAGGTGTTGGTGGTGGCCTGGGGGCCGTACAGGTCGAACAGGGTCGGTGCGCGGAAGCCCTTGTTGAAGGAGCCGCGCACCAGCAGCTGCCGGGTCGGCTGCCAGCGCAGCGCCACTTTCGGGTTGAAGCTGCCGCCGACGTCGCTGTAGTGGTCGTAGCGCGCCGCCACGTTCAGTTCCAGGTCCTTGACGATGGGAACGTTCACCTCGCTGAACAGGGCCCAGATGCTGCGCTGGCCGGACTGGTCCTGCGCGTCGGCATAGCCCGAACTCGAGGCCTGCGAGGCCAGCGCGCGGTTGACGAAGTACTTGGCGCGGTCGCGCCGGAATTCGGCGCCGACGGCGAAGCCGAGCGGGCCGCCGGGAAGCGTCATCAGTTCGCGGCTGGCGCGCGCGTCGACCGCCGCGCTGTGGATGCGCGCATGCAGGTATTCGCCCGACAGGATCGAATTGTTCAGGTAGTCGGCGCCCGCCGCGTTCTGCAGGCCGAAGGGGTTCAGGATGCCGGCCGCCACGCCCTCGATGATGCGCTGGTCGATGACGTAGCCGCCGTTGAAGATGCTTTTCGCCTTGCCCAGCGAGTAGGAAAGCGCGGTGTTGTAGTCCCAGCCGGCCACGGTGCCCTCGAGGCTGGCGAGCAGGCGGTCGGTGATGCTGGAATCGAAGTTGTTGCGCCGGCCGGTTTCCAGTGGGCGCCAGGAGACGTCGAGCGGCTCGCCCGTCAGGCCGGGGAAGGCCGGCACGATGCCGTTGCCCGGATAGAAGGGACTGTCGCCCGTCATGATCACGCCGATGCCGGACAGGGGCGGCGGCGCGACCCGGGATTCGTTGGTGCTGCGGCCATGCACGAATTCGAGGCCGGCCGTGTGCTCGCCGAATTTCTTGTTGAGCCGGGCCATGGCGCTGAACTGGCGCGTCCTCGGAATATTGTCGACCGAGCGGGTGTAGTCGAAGGCGCACAGGGGGGCGTCCGGCAGCGGCACCGAATCGGGCGGCAGGCAGCCGGGATAACCGGGGTTGCCGGCGATGCCGAGGTCGGAGAAAAAGTTGGCGGGGAAGGTGGTGCCGCTGACTTCGAACAGGCCGCGCTCGGGCCGGATGCCGGTGCGCGAGAAACGGCGTTCGGTCGCGCGCAGCGCGCTTTGCTGGTGCCAGTCGACCACGCCCCACATGCTGAGGCCGTCGCTTTCGAGGTCGCCCCAGCCGCCCGACAGGTTGATGCGCTGCTCGTTGCCGCCGCCGTTGGCCCAGGGCTGGTAGCCTTCGACCACCAGCGCCGCGCCTTCCACCGAGCGCTTGGTGATGAAGTTGATCACGCCGCCGATGGCGTCGGTACCGTAGATCGCCGAGGCGCCATCGCGCAATACTTCGACCCGCTCCAGCGCGGCGACCGGGATGATGTTGAGGTCGACCGTGTCGGCGAAATAGGGGTGGTTCGCGAGCCGGCGACCGTTGAGCAGCACCAGGGTCTTGTCGCCGCCCAGGCCGCGCAGGTCGGCGGTGGCGCGCCCGCCGGTGCCGGCGCCGACCGAGGACGAGGACACGGTCGAGGTCTGGTTCATGGGGATCGTGTCCAGCACTTCCTGCGCGGTGGCCAGGCCCTGCTTGGCGAAGTCCGAGGCGCGGATGGTCGTGATCGGCAGGGAGGTCTCGGACGCCAGCCGGCGGATCGAGGAGCCGGTGATTTCGACGCGCTGCATCGGTGCGGTGGTGGGGGTGGGCGGCGGCTGCAGGCCGGGCGGCGACGTCTGCGCCAGCAGCGGCGGCGCGCACAAGAGCAGGGTGCAGGCGAGGGAGGTTTTGTGCATGATCGGTCCCTTGGTGAATGAAGAAGGGCGGTACCGGCGCCGGTACCGCTGTCGTTGTTGCGTGCCTGCGCCCGCCGGCATGCGAACCGGCAGGCGGCAGGGACGTCAGAACGTGTAGCGCGCGCCCAGCGTGAAGAAGCGGCCGATTGCACCGTAGTAGTCGAGCGGGTTGTACGACACGGCGCCGTAGGTCAGCGGATCCAGCGGCGCGATCTTGTCGGTCACGTTCTGGATCGAGCCGAACACTTCCCACTTCGGTTGCGGCTTCCAGCGGAACACCAGGTCGACGGTGGTGAAGGAGGCCAGCCTGCAGTCGCTCGGCGCATCGCTGCCGTTGGCGAAGTGGGACGCGCAACCGGCCGGGTCGTTCTTGAAGAGCGTGTTGTCGATCCTGCCGCGGAAGTTCACGTTGGCCGATACGCGGATATTGTCGCGCTCCCAGGTGCCGCGCAGGTTGACGCGGTTGTCCGGCGTGCCGATGCAGTTGCTCACGTCGCAGTTGCCGTGGGTGCCGGCGAAGTCGCGCGAGCTGCCGTCGCGCTCGGTGCGGATCCACTTGAACAGGTGGGTCCATTTGGCATCGAACACCAGGTTGCCGTACCCGCCTGGCAGGGGCATGCTGTGGCGCGCGTCGACGTCGACCCCGCGCACCTTGGTCTGGGCCGAGTTGACGTAGCTGGCCAGCACCGCCGTGATGGCGCCGGGGTCGCCCGGGATGCCTGCCTCGGCCGTGGTGGGGTCGCGCGACACCCGTCCTGCAAGGATGGCTTCCGGGATCTGTTCCTGGTTGATCTCGTTCTTGCGCTTGATCTGCCAGTAGTCGATCGAAACGCTGGTGCGCGGCAGCGGATCCCAGATGACCCCCACGTTATAGCTCTTCGAGCGCTCCGGAGAGAGATCGGGGTTGGGCGAGGTGATCAGGGCGATGGTGGCCGGGTTGCAGGCCGCCTGCACGCCCAGCGCGCAGCGCACCGGATCGGTGGCGGTGCTGAAGGCGGCCAGCCCGCCGCGGCCGTTCTCCGCCGGACTCGGCGCACGGAAGCCGCGCGCCCAGGTCGCCCGCACGGCCAGCTGGCGCACCGGCGTCCACTTCACGCCCACTTTCGGCGTGTAGGCATTGCCCACGTCGGTGAAATGGTCCCAGCGGATGGCGCCGGTCAGTTCGACCCCTTGCCACACCGGCGCCAGCGCCTCGCCATACATGGCGAACACGTTGCGCTGGCCGTCGTAGGCGGAATAGCCGAGGCCGATGATGTTGCCGCGCTCGGTGCCGGTGGTCGGCCGCAGCTCGGCCGCTTCATGGCGGAATTCGGCGCCCACCGCCACCCCGAGGGGACCGCCGGGCAGCTTGCCGAATTCGCGCGTGGCCTTGAAGTCGATCTGGGCGATCTCGGTGTGCGCCTTGTTCGAGATTTCCGGCGACAGCGCCGCGTACACGGCCGGGGAATTCAGGCCGGCGTTCTCGGCGATGCGCCACAGGGTGCCGACCGGCAGCGCGCGGTAGCCGGGGTTGTTGGCGATCGCCGTCGCCACGTTCGCCGGAGTCGGGTTGAGCAGGGCAAAGGTAGCGTCGCGCTGCAGGTAGCCGTTGCGGGTGTTGCCGACCCGGCTGCGCGAATACAGCAGGGAGGTGTCCCATTCCCAGCCCATGTCGGTGCCGCGCGCGCCGAGCAGTGCGCGGATGAAGGTCGAACCGATGTCCGAACGGCGCGGGCCGACATCGGTCGCCAGGTAGCGCAGGCGCGCCTCGCGTCCGAAATACGGGTTGTCGGGGTGGGTCGGCCCGAACGCGGCGCCGGCACCGCTGACCGGGCCGCCGGGATAGCCCTGGTTGGCGCTGATGGTCGAGGGCGTGGTGGCGGTGCGGGTCAAGCTGTTATACAGGTTGAGCTCGGTGTAAGCCTCGATGTTCCGGGGCAGCTTGAGGGTGCCGCGTCCGAACAGCGAGGTGTATTCCTGGTCGGGCTGGATCTGGCTGTACAGGAAGGGCGCGTCGACCAGGCAGCCGCCGCCCGGGTCGCCCTGCGGGTGGTTGGTGAAGTTGCTGCAGGCCGCGCCCGGGAACTGGCGGGTGAAGCCGACCCCGGCCGGATTGCCGCGGTTGTAGTAGTTCAGCGTATCCGGGTTGCGCACGTTGCCGTTGACGGCGCTGCCGGACGCGTTGTTGCCGGTGATGGCGCCGGTGCCGCCGAGTGCTTCCTGGGCCGAGAAGCCCCAGGGCCGCAGGTCGGCCTTGCCGACCCAGTCGCGGTTGCCGCGTTCGCGGTTCCAGATCTCGTCGGTCTTCTTGTACTCGAAATTGAGCAGCATGTTGAAGCCGTCGGCGTCGAGGTCGCCCTTGCCCCAGGTGGCGGCGACATTGTATTGCTGGCCGTCGCCTGCGGTGGCGGTGCCGACCAGGGCGCGCACCGTGCTGCCCTGGAAGTCGCGCCGCAGGATGATGTTGACCACGCCGGCGATCGCGTCGGAACCGTAGATGGCCGAGGCGCCGTCTTTCAGGATCTCGACCCGTTCGACGGCGTCGGTGGGGATGACGTTGAGGTCGGCGAACACCTTCTGGCCGTCGTCGGCCAGGCCGTAGGGCGCCATGCGGCGGCCGTTGAGCAGCACCAGGGTCGAGGCGGTGCCGAGGCCGCGCAGCGAGATGCCGGACGCGCCTGCGGCGAAGCCGTTGCCGAAGCTGGTCGGCACCGAACCCGCGTTGTCGACCGCCAGCGTCTGCAGCAGCTCGGCGACGGTGGTCTTGCCGGAGCGTTCGATGTCGGCCCGGTTCACGGTCTGCACCGACGAGGCGGTTTCGGCCTGGGCGCGGCGGATGTTCGAACCGGTGACTTCGACGCGGGCGATGGGCTTGGGCGCTGCCTCCTGGGCCATCAGTTCGGGAGGCGCCGCCAACAGCGCCAGGCCGACGGCGCCGCCGCCGGCAAAAATGCGCCGCAGGGCGCGCGAGAGCAGGGTTTCAGTCATGTCCGGACTCCAGTGGTTGGGATGGGTCCCGGGCTCGCACGCCGTCTGGTCTCTTGATTGCAATCAAGTGACCAATGGATTTTTATTGCGAGAACACAAGAACGGCGCGCAGCGGTCGGGGGCATGCAGCGACTTTTGCACTGCTGGATGGAGGGCGACTGATCCCGCTCAAGGTGTGCGGAAAGGTGGGGAACACCTGTGGGGTTCGCGCAACCGCTCGCCAAATCCGGTCATGACAGCCAGCCACGCCGGGTCCGGCCCGGTGCCGGAAAAGGCTTGCCAACGGTTACATAATGGCGTTATAGTCAGGCGAACAAGGTCTAGCCGACCGTCCCGGACTCGTCATGCGCCAGCACTTTTTCTTTACCTGCTACTTTTACTTTGGCCATTCCAGCCCCTTGGCGGTGGAGTAGCGGCAGGTTCACGCAGATTCGAGAACAGTCCGACGCAATCCAGACAAACCGCCAGCGATGGCGGTTTTTTTATTTCCAGCCCAGCAGACACGATACGGAGTACAGCATGCCTCGCACCGACGACCTACGCATCCGCGAAATGAAGGAACTGACGCCGCCCTCGCACCTGATCCGCGAGTTTCCGGTGACCCCGGCGGCCGAACAGACCGCGGCCGGCGCGCGCGTGGCGCTGCACCGCATCCTGCACGGCCAGGACGACCGCGTGATGGTGGTGGTCGGCCCGTGCTCGATCCACGACCCGAAGGCGGCGCTCGAGTATGCGCGCGGACTGGCCGCGCAGCGCGCGCGCTTTGCCGGCGAGCTCGAGATCGTGATGCGCGTGTACTTCGAGAAGCCGCGCACCACGGTCGGCTGGAAAGGCATGATCAACGACCCCTACATGGACAACAGCTTCCGCATCAACGACGGCCTGCGCATGGCGCGCGAGCTGCTGCGCGACGTCAACGAGATGGGCCTGCCGGCCGGTACCGAATTCCTGGACGTGATCAGCCCGCAGTACATCGCCGACCTGGTGAGCTGGGGCGCGATCGGCGCGCGCACCACCGAGTCGCAGGTGCACCGCGAGCTGGCCTCGGGCCTGTCCTGTCCGGTCGGTTTCAAGAACGGTACCGACGGCAACATCAAGATCGCGGCCGACGCCATCAAGGCGGCCTCGCAGCCGCACCACTTCCTGTCGGTGACCAAGGGCGGGCACTCGGCGATCGTGTCGACCGCCGGCAACGAGGACTGCCACATCATCCTGCGCGGCGGCAAGACCCCGAACTACGACGCGGCCAGCGTGGAAGAGGCGTGCAAGCAGCTGGCGGCCAACGGCCTGGCCAGCCGCCTGATGATCGACGCCTCGCACGCCAACTCGAGCAAGAACCCGCAGAACCAGGTGCCGGTCTGTGCCGACATCGCGCGCCAGATCGCCGCCGGCGACGACCGCATCGTGGGCGTGATGATCGAGTCGCACCTGGTGGGCGGCCGCCAGGACCTGGTGCCGGGGCGCGAGCTGACCTATGGGCAGTCGGTGACCGACGGCTGCATCGACTGGGAGACCACGATCGGGGTGCTGGAGGGGCTGGCGGAGGCGGTGAAGCAGCGTCGTGTGCGGCCGGAATAAGGATTGGAGCAAGGGCCGGAGTCGGCATGCTCGCTCAGCCGCTGCACTGACCAACGTCGCTCCGGCGAAGGCCGGAGCCCAATTTCCGTCGCGTTTCGCATGCGCTTGCATTCATCGGCCAACGTGATGCGACGAACTTGGACGAATTGATGCCGGTGGCATCAATTCGGCCTGCGCCGGGAGTCATGGGCGCCAGTGGCGCGCATGACGGTCTTCAGACTAGCTAAGGATGGAAACAAGGCCGCAGTTCACATGGCGAACACCCAATAAAAAAACGGCGCACCGAAGTGCGCCGTTTTCATTTGACGAGCCGGATCAGAACTTGGCAGTCAGGTTCAGGAAGATATGACGGCCCATGGCGTCATACACCTGCGGGTAGGTATTGCCGTTGCCGAACACGGCAGCGACGACACCGGTCACCGGCGGATCCTTGTCCAGCGCGTTGTTCATGCCGACGCGCAGGGTGAAGTTCTTGTTGATCGCCCACTGGCCCACCAGGTCCAGGTAGTTGCGGGCAGCCAGTTTTTCGTCAGCCGGCTCGAAGTCGGTGGCCAGTAGCGGGTTGTCGCTGGTGGCGTCCAGCTTTACGCCCTTGATGTAGCGCCAGGTCACGCCCACTTCCAGGCCGCGCCATGGGGTGCCCCAGACGGCGCGGATCTTGTGGCGGTACTTCGGCAGCGGGGTGCCGCAGCTGGTGCCGTGCAGGCCGGCGCAGTCGTACTCGCCCGAACCCGGGAAGTCTTCCTGCTTGAACTCGTCCAGGACGGTGCCGATGTAGGACAGGTCGAGGCTGCCGTAGCCGGCCAGCTTCATGCCGTAGTTCGCACCGAGGTCGAGGCCGCGGGTCGAGCTCATGCCCAGGTTCTGGTTGGTCGCGACGATGCGGCCGGCCGGCAGGGCCCACAGGGTGCCGAGGCGGTCACGCTGGATCAGCGAGCAGAACTTCGGATCGCCGGTCTGGATACACTGGCTCAGGGTGGTCGATGCCGACAGGCCGCCGATGGTGCCCTCGACCTTCATGTCGAAGGCGTCGATGGTCAGGCTCAGGTTGCGCATCGGGGTCAGGACCAGACCCAGGGTGTAGGAGTCCGATTTCTCGGGCGCCAGGCCGGTGTTGCCGCCGGTGATGTTGTTGTACTGCTGGGCCGGGCTATCCTCGATCTTGCCGTACTGGGCAGCGGTGACGCCGGTCAGCTGGCACTGCGCCAGGGTGGCCGACGGCTTGGTGCCGGCGCACGGGTCGCTCGACATGCCGAACAGGCTCAGGCCGCTCGGGGTGAACAGTTCGACCACGTTGGCGGCGCGGGCGGCGCGCTGGTAGCTGAAGCGCACCTTGGCGGCCTGCACCGGCGACCATTCGGCGCCGATACCGTAGGAGTTGGTCTTCTGGCCGGTCGAGTAGTCCGACTTGCGGTAGGACGCGGTCAGGGTCAGCTGATCGGCGAACGGCAGCTTTTCCAGCACCGGGATGCGCGCTTCGGCATAGTAGTCCTTCACGCTGAACTGGCCGGACACGCCGAAGGTCGGGCCGCCCTGGCCGGCCAGGTCGCCAGTCTGGTAGGCGGTGTCGGTGGCCAGGTCGAGTTTCTCGGTGCGGTGTTCCCAGCCCAGCGCCACGCCGATGCCGCGGCTGGCGGTCGGCAGCTTGATGCCGTATTCGCCCAGGTCGGTCGACAGGTTGATGCCCTGCACCGACTGGTGGGTGCTGCCCTTCTGGAAGCCCGGGGTTTGCAGGTAGGCCAGCGCTTCAGGGGTGACCTTGCCCAGCGACCAGATATTGTACGGGACGCAGTTCGGGTCGGTGCCGTCGACCACGCTCTGGCAGACCGGCTGGCCGGCGGCGTTGTTGACGACGTTCAGCGCGCGGCCGATGCGCACGTTGGAGAAGTCGTTGAAATAGGTTTCCGAGTACAGCACCTTGCCCACTTGCGCGAAGGCGTCGTAGGTCCAGTTGCCGATATCGCCCTTGACGCCGATCACGCCGCGGTAGGAGGTATGGCGCTGGTCGTCCTGGCGGCCGCCGCCTTCGACGTTGCGGCGGAAGATCAGGGCGTCGGCGGTCTGGCCCGGGGCGGTCAGGCCGAGGTCACGGCGCCATGCCGGGGTCAGGAACGGGTTTTCGTAGCGGATCGCGTTGGCGCCCGAGGCGTCGAAGCCGAACAGGCCGGACGGGGCGATCTGCGCGACCGTGTGGTCGTCGTGGAAGCTGGCTTCCGTGTACAGGCGCGCCTTCTCGTTGATGTCGTAATGGGTAAAGCTGCTGAAGGTGTAGCGTTCCGACGGACGGCGGAAGTAGTTCAGCGGGCCGTAGTTGTACTGGTCGCTCGCGGCCACGTACGGACGGGTGTTGCCGTTGGCGTCGGCGACGGTGCGCTGGCCGGCGGCGGTGAAGAAGCGGCCCGGGAAGCTGGTGCCCGAACCACCGCAGAAGAAGTTGTTGCCCGAGCTGAAGCCGTCCAGCGAGCAGGCGGTGAAGTCGCGCTCGGATTGCAGCAGCGGATCTTCCTTCTTGTAGCCGATGAAGGCGACCGCGTTGCCCTTGCCGTCGGCGAAGTTACCGCCCAGCAGCAGGTTGACGTCCTTGATCTTGCCGTCCGCGCTCTTGTCGTCCGGCACCGGGAAGTTGCGGTTCTTGGCCGCCTGGGCTGCCGGGCCGCCTTTCTGCTCGTGGTTGTAGAACGCGTAGTTCGATTCGATCTGCACGCCCTGGAAATTGTCGTTCATGATGAAGTTGACGACACCCGCCACCGCATCCGAGCCGTAGATGGCCGATGCGCCGCCGGTCAGCACCTCGACGCGCTTGATCAGCGCCGCCGGGATCTGGTTCAGGTCGGCTGCGGTGTTGCGCGGCGAACCTGCCGGCAGGCGGCGGCCGTTGACCAGCACCAGGGTGCGGTCGGCGCCGAAGTTGCGCAGGTTGACGGTCGCGGTACCGGACGAACCGTTCGAGATCGAGCCGCCTTGGTCGGCGAACACCTGGGGCAGGTTGTTCAGCAGGTTCTCCACCGAACGCGTGCCTTCCAGCTTGATGTCCTTGGCGCCGACCACGGTCACCGGGCTCACGCTTTCCAGGTTGGCGGTCGCGATGCGCGAGCCGGTCACTTCCACGCGCTGCAACTGGCCTTCGGGGGCAGCTTGCCCCTGCTGCGCGTCCTGCGCATAGGCCGAGGCGGCGGCAAAGGCCATGCCGCCTGCGAACATCAATCGAACCGAACGAGATAAGACTGTTTCAACCATCATGACGAGCTTCCCAGGTAAGCCCCGCGTTTCTTGTTGTCGTGTCGACGCGGGGGAAGTTTCGAGACATTGCCGTGCAAATGCAAATGCAAAATCGGCATCTTTTCCTGCATAGCAATAAATACAGCGGCGTACATATGTTGTCAATTGGAATGTCTGTACAAGTCTAAAATACAACTTGTTGCGTAAACGTCTTTACAAGCGACACATTGTCGGTTATGGCGTGGAAATAAAAAGGAATGGACGCTGGCCGCCGCGAGCGGCTGTCAAGACGGCAGAATATGCGGTATCGTGACGGCCTTCGGCCTGTCGGCGCCCACTTTTCAGGAGTTCCATGTTCGGCTTTATCGTCCGGCGCCTGTGGCAAATGTTGCCGACCATGCTCGGCGTCGTGCTGCTGGTATTCGTGCTGTTCAACTGGGTCGGGGGCGACCCGGCCTACCTGCTGGCAGGGAAGATGGCCGACACCGCCGCCATCGAGAACATCCGGCGCCAGCTCGGCACCGACCAGCCGTATCCGGTCCAGCTGTGGATCTTCGTCAAGCAGATCCTGGCCTTCGACTTCGGCAATGCCTGGAGCACGGGCGAGCCGGTGTCCCGCATCATTGCCAGCCGCCTGGGCCCCTCGCTGACGGTGCTGGTGCCGCTCACCATCCTGGAAACCCTGTTCGGCATCGCGCTGGCGCTCGCCATCGCTTTTGTCCGCGGCTCGCTCACGGATCGGGCCGTGATGGTGGCCTGCACGGTCGGGATGTCGATCTCGATCCTGGTCTACATCATCGTGTTCCAGTACGTCTTTGCCTACCGGATGGGGCTGTTCCCGGTGCAGGGCTGGGGCGACACCCTGGGCGAGAACCAGCTGCGCTATGCGCTGCTGCCGATCATCATCGGCCTGGCGGTCTCGATCGCCCCGACCCTGCGCCTGTACCGCAGCTTCGTGCTGGACGAAGTGGGGCAGGACTACGTGCGCACCGCGCGCGCCAAGGGCCTGTCCGAGCGCCGCGTGGTCTGGGTGCACTTGCTGCGCAATGCGGCGATCCCGATCATCACCCATGTGATGGCCAACCTGCCGGCCTTGCTGATCGGCGCCTTCCTGCTGGAGCGCTTCTTCGGCATCCCCGGCATCGGGCGCGAAGTCATCCTGGCCGTCGAGCGCAGCGACTTCCCGGTGATCAAGGCGATCACGGTCTATGTCGCCGCCGCGACCATGGTGTTCAACCTGCTGGCCGACCTGCTGTACCAGGCCGTCGATCCGCGGGTGCGGCTGACGTGATGCGCGCCTCCCAACCGAACCTCGAATCGCCGGGCCTGTGGGCGCTGGCCTGGCGCCGCCTGCGCGCCGACCGCGTCGCCATGGCGGCGCTGGCGGTGGTCGCCGCTTTCCTGTCGATGGTGCTGCTGTCCGGCGCCGGCCTGGTTGCCGCCGACTGGGAAGAGGAGGTGGCCGTGAACTACGCGCCCCCAGGCTTTGTCGGCGCCGATGCCGGCGCGCGCGCGCTGGCCGCAGCAGGGCTGCCGCGCGAGACCCCGCCCAACGCGTTCGATCCGCTCGCCGCCGACCTGGCCGAACTCAAGGCGCAGGTGAGAAAGGCGCATCCCCTGGCGCCGAAGGCGACCACCTTGCCCTTCGGGGCCGACAAGTGGGGCCATGACATCGTCAAGAAGACCATCAAGGGCGGCGAGACTTCGATCGTGGTGGGCCTGGTGGCGGCCTTCGTGGCGGTGGCGCTGGGTACCCTGTTCGGCGCGCTGTCCGGCTTCTACGGCGGGGTGGTGGACGACCTGTTCAACTGGTTCTACAGCGTGTTCACTTCGATTCCTTCGATCCTGATGATCCTGACGGTGGCCGCGGTGCTGCAGCAAAAGGGTGTGACGACCATCGTCCTGATCCTCGGCCTGACCGGCTGGACCGGTCCCTACCGCCTGATGCGGGCCGAATACATCAAGCACAAGGCGCGCGAATACGTGATGGCGGCCGACGCCATCGGCGCCTCGCCCTGGGCCCGCATGTTCGGCCACATCCTGCCCAACGTCTCGCACGTGGCCCTGGTGCAGATGTCGATCCTGGTGGTGGGCTTCATCAAGGCCGAGGTGATCCTTTCTTTCCTGGGCTTCGGGGTGCCGGTAGGCGTGGTGTCCTGGGGCAGCATGCTGAACGAGGCGCAGAACGAACTCATACTCGGCAAGTGGTGGCAGCTGGCCGCCGCCGCCGGCGCCATGGCGCTGCTGGTGACGGCCTTTTCGCTGTTCGCGGATGCGCTGCGCGACGCCCTCGATCCGAAGCTCAAATGATGGACGACGACATCCTGCTCAGCGTGCGCGACCTGCGCATCTCCTTCCGCCTAGAACGCAAGCACACGGTGGAAGCGGTCAAGGGCATCTCGTTCGATGTGCCGCGCAACAGCACGGTGGCGCTGGTGGGCGAGTCCGGCAGCGGCAAGTCGGTCAGCTCGCTGGCCGTGATGGGATTGCTGCCGCTCGAGACCACGATCGTCCATCCCGGCTCGAGCGCGCGCTTCGCGGGCCGCGAGCTGCTCGCGCTGCCGGTATCGGAGCGCCGCAAGCTGTGCGGCAAGGACATCGCGATGATCTTCCAGGAGCCGATGTCCTCGCTCAATCCCGTGTTCACGGTCGGTTTCCAGATCGGCGAGGTGCTGCGCCGGCACATGGGCATGAATGCCCGGCAGGCGCGGACGCGCACCCTGGAGCTCCTGACCGAGGTCGGGATTCCCGACCCGGCAAACAAGATCGATGCCTATCCGAGCCAGATGTCGGGCGGGCAGCAGCAGCGCGTGATGATCGCGATGGCGATCGCCTGCGAGCCCCAGCTCCTGATCGCGGACGAACCGACCACGGCGCTCGACGTGACGATCCAGAAGCAGATCATGGACCTGATCGCGCGCCTGCAAAAAAAACACCGGATGTCGGTGCTGTTCATCACCCACGACCTGGGGCTGGTGGGCGAAATCGCCGACCGCGTGATCGTGATGCGCCACGGCGAAGTGCGCGAGGAGGGCGCCAGCGCCCAGGTGTTCGGCGCACCGAGCGACGCTTATACCCGGGCCCTGCTGCACTGCCGCCCGAAGCTCGACGAGCGCCCCCTGCGCCTGCCGGTGATCGACGACTACCTGAGCGGGCGCCTGGCGGCAGATGCGCTGCTCCCCCAGCGCACGCGCGGCAGCGCGCCGGGCGACGAGCCGGTGCTGGTGGTGAAGAACCTGGCCAAGAGCTTCACCCTGCGCGAGGGTTTATTCGGGAAGCGCGAGTTCAAGGCGGTGAAGGACGTCTCGTTTACGCTTGCGCGCGGGAAGACCCTGGGCGTGGTGGGCGAATCGGGCTCGGGCAAGACCACGGTCGGCCTGACCCTGCTGCGCCTGCACCGCGCCAGCGGCGGCAGCGCGCTGTTCGACGGGCGCGACCTGTTGACGATGTCGGACCGCGACTACCAGGCGTATAAACGGCGCATCCAGATCATTTTCCAGAACCCGTATGCCTCGCTCAATCCGCGCTTCACAGTGGGGCAGATCCTGCTCGAGCCGATGCGCATCCACCGCATCGGCGCCGACGATGCCGAGCGGGTGGCCATGGCCTACCAGCTGCTGGGACGGGTGGGGCTGCCGGAGCAGGCCTTCCACCGCTATCCGCACGAGTTCTCGGGCGGGCAGCGCCAGCGCATCGCGATCGCGCGCTGCCTCACCATGAAGCCGGAAATCCTGGTGTGCGACGAATCGGTCTCGGCGCTCGACGTCTCGGTGCAGGCCCAGGTCCTGAACCTGCTGCAGGACCTGCAGGACGAGTACGGCATGAGCTACATCTTCATCTCGCACGATCTATCGGTGGTGAAGTACATCGCGGACCAGGTGATGGTGATGCACCACGGGAGCGTAGTGGAGATGGCGGATTCGGACGAGTTGTACCGCAATCCGCGGCATGAGTACACGCGTAGCCTGCTGGCGGCTATCCCTAGAGGTGCGTAGGGTGATCGGCTTCGCCGAGCGCGCGTTCAACCACACGGTGAGCTGCCGCGGCATCAGTTCAAATCGGATTTGAACGCGTGGGCGGGAGACCCGCCCACGCTACCGAAAAAACAACAGGTGCCGCCAGCGACAGCATGGAAACTGGGCTACACTAGCGCGATGCCCCAGCTCGTCGAACTGCTGCAACTCTATGGTGTGCTGATCGTGTTCGGCATCGTCCTCGTCGAACAGTTCGGCCTGCCCATTCCTGCCTTTCCGGTGCTGGTCGTGGCCGGTGCGCTCTCGGTCGACGGTTCCCTCAGCTGGCAACTGTGCCTGCTCGCCGCGGTAGGCGCCTGCCTGATCTGCGACCTGTTCTGGTTCCGTGCCGGACGCTTCTACGGCAAGCGCATCCTGCGCCTGCTCTGCAAAATCTCGCTGTCGCCCGATTCCTGTGTCAACCAGACCGAAGACCGCTTCCGCCGCTTCGGCGTCAAGTCGCTGCTGGTGTCGAAATTCATCCCCGGCTTCAATACCATCGCCGCGCCCCTGTCCGGCGCGATCGGCACCGCCCCGCGCCGGTTCGCCGCCTATTCGGCCACCGGGGCGGCGTTGTGGAGCGGCACCGGCATCCTGCTCGGCATCCTGTTCCACGACGGTGTCGAAGAGCTGCTCGGCTGGCTCGAGACGGCCGGCGGCACGGCCTTGTCCGTGCTGGCCACCTTGCTGCTGCTCTTCATCGCCGTCAAGTACGTGCAGCGCCGGCGCCAGCGCGCCCGCACCGCGATGCCGCGCATCGAGATCGGCGAGCTGAAAGCCCTGATCGACGGCGGCCACGACCCGGTCCTCATCGACGCGCGCAGCCTGACGGCCCAGCAGCTGGAAGCCGCGATCCCGGGCGCGCTGGTGTACCAATCGTGCGCGCCGGGCCAGTTGATGGCCACCATCGACAAGGACCGCCATATCGTCATCTATTGCAGCTGCCCGAACGACGTGACGGCGGCCGAGGTGACGAAGCAGTTCCTGGCCAACGGCTTTCACCGCGCGCGGCCCCTGCACGGCGGGCTGGATGCCTGGAACGCTTACCATGGGGGCGCTCCCGAGCTGACGCCGGCTCCCTGCTGAGGTAGTTCGACTACTTCTGAGTGCGGGCCAAGAAAACGGAACCTGGTGCCGTGTATAGGCGGCTTTGTACCTAAACTACAAAATTTGCTTGTAAGACTACTACAAAGTTTAGTAAGCTTGGTCATCGCTTCTTTATTAGCTGCAATGACCGCCTTCGCCTCCAGCCCAGTCCCCGCATTCTCTACCTTTGCCGGCGGTGCACGCCTGCTCGCCGACATCGGCGGCACCAATGCCCGTTTCGCGCTGGAGACCGCAGCCGGGCGCTTCGAGGCGATCGAGGTGCTGTCCTGCCAAGAGTACGCGACCCTGGCCGACGCCGTGCGCGCCTATCTGGCGCTGCCGCAGGTCGCCAGCCTGCACGCCGACATCCGCCATGCCGCGATCGCGATCGCCAATCCGGTCACCGGCGACCAGGTGCGCATGACCAACCACCACTGGGCGTTCTCGATCGAGGCGTTGCGCCAGGAATGCGGCTTCGCCAGCCTGGTGGTCGTCAACGATTTTTCCGCGCTGGCCCGTTCGCTGCCCCACCTGGGCGAGCACAAGCGCCAGGTCGGCGGCGGCGCGCAGGTAGCCGACGCGCCGCTCGGCCTGCTGGGTGCGGGTACGGGCCTCGGCGTGTCGGGCCTGATCCCGGCGCAAGGCGGCGGCTGGACGGCGCTGCGCAGCGAAGGCGGGCATGTGAGCTTTGCGCCGGTCAACGAGGTCGAGGTCGCCATCCTGCAATATGCCTGGCGCGAGTTCGAGCACGTCTCCAGCGAGCGCCTGCTGTCCGGCGCCGGGGTGGAACTGATCTACCGCGCCCTGAGCGAGCGCGCCGGCCGTCCGGACACCCTGGCCGCGCCCGAGATCTCGCGCCGCGCGCTGGCCGGCGAATGCCCGGTCTGCGACGCCGTGCTGGAAACTTTCTGCGGCATGCTCGGCACGGCCGCCGGCAACCTTGCCATCACGCTGGGCGCCCAGGGCGGCGTCTACATCGGCGGCGGCATCGTGCCGCGCCTGGGCGAACGCTTCGTGAACTCCTCGTTCCGCCGGCGCTTCGAACAGAAGGGGCGCTTCAGCGCCTACCTGGCCCAGGTCCCGACCTATGTGATCACCGCGGAATACCCGGCTTTCTTGGGCGTGTCGGCGATTTTGTCGGAAAAACTCGCCGCCGCTTGACCAAATAAGGTCTTTCGGCACGGGCCGGCCGGTCGCCTTGTCTCTTTCAGGGTTTTATCGGTTACAATGGCCGTCAGTTGTCGGAAACGGCGGCGTCGGCCTTGGTCAGCACCCTTGCGCGGCCCACCCGTTCTCCCGAAAGACCAACGTTTGAGTCCGCCTGGCACGCGGACAGCCGTGGCAGGCGCCAAGCCCGCCACCTGATTCAGCCCGGCGCATTCCGGCCCGGGCCCACGGATTCCAGAGTATTGCGCGCACCACCATCGCACCGCAGCCGGTCTCGGCCCGCGGCTGGCATCCGCTAAACCTGTGACAGTTTGATGTGCATGCGAGCGTGACGACACCGCAATATGAATACTGACGAGGCCAAGCGCGTCCTCGAGACCGCCTTGCTGTGCGCGCGCGAGCCGATGACGATCCACGGCATGAAGAAGCTCTTTGCCGAGGTCGACTCCAGCGGCCGCCAGCTGAACGCCGGCGTCGGTAGCGACACGATCAAGATTCTGCTGGAAGAATTGCGCCAGGACTGGCAGGGGCGCGGCATCGAGATCGTCAGCCTGGCTTCCGGCTGGCGCTTCCAGAGCCGGCCCGAGATGAAGCCCTATCTCGACCGCCTGGCGCCCGAGAAGCCGCCGAAGTATTCGCGCGCGACGCTGGAGACCCTGGCGATCATCGCCTACCGCCAGCCGGTCACGCGCGGCGACATCGAGGAGATCCGCGGCGTGGCGGTGAACTCGCAGACCATCAAGCTGCTGGAAGACCGCGGCTGGATCGATGTGGTCGGCCACCGCGAAGTGGTGGGGCGCCCGGCGCTGCTGGGCACCACCAAGCAGTTCCTCGACGACCTGGGCCTGGCCTCGCTGTCCCAGCTGCCGCCGCTGCAGGCGGTCGGCGATGGGCTCGAGAGCCGCAGCCTGGAGGCGCTGGAAGCGGCGCTGAACGAGAATTTCGACAGGGCGGCCACGGCCGCCGAAGAGACCGACACCGAGACGGACGCGATGCCCGTCGACGTCCCCGACTTTGACCGGAAGGTTGACCATGACTCGGCTATAGCCGCCGGGCCGGATCAGCACAATAAAGATACGAACGATGAACCCAACTGAACCGAACGACAAGCCCGAAGGCAGCGACGCCGAGGCGCCCGCCAAACCGAAACGCGTGCGCAAGACGGCCGCCGCGGCCGCAGCGTCTGCGGACGCCGCCGCACCCGTGACCGAACAGCCGGCCGCCAAGCCGAAGCGCACCCGCAAGGCGGTGTCTGCCGACGCGTCGGCCGCCGAGGCCGCGCCGGTAGCCGCCGCCGCGCCCGCCGAGACGCCCGCCGCCAAGCCGCGCAAGCCCCGCGCCGCCAAGACCGCACCGGCTGAAGCACCGGTCGCGCAAGCGGCGGCCGCTGCCGAAGCGCCGGCCGCCGCGCTTGACGTCGAAGAACGCAAGCCGCGCGGCCCGCGCCAGATGCGCGAAAAGCGCGCCGAGCGCGAAGCGCGCCAGATGGAGCAGGCCGCCGCCGCGCCTGCCGCACCCGCCGCCGAGGCGCCCGTCGACGCTGCGGCGCCGGAGGCCCAGCCGGCCGACGGCAAGCGCGAAGGGCGCGGGCGCAACCAGCAGCAGAAGGGTCGCAACCAGCAGAGCCAGCGTCCCCAGCAGGGCGCCCAGCAGAGCAAGTCCCAGCAAGGCAAACAGCAGGGCAGGCAGCAAGGCAAGCAGGGCGGACAGCAGGGAGGCAAGGGCGGCAAGGCCAACGATGCCGACGCCGTGTTCTCCTTCGTCACGTCCAGCGATTTCGACGCCAACGACGGCGGCCGCGGCAAGCCGCAAGCCAAGCCGGCGCGGCGCGACCTGACCGCCGACGACGACGCGCCCAAGCTGCACAAGGTGCTGGCCGAGGCCGGTCTCGGCTCGCGCCGCGACATGGAAGAACTGATCATCGCCGGCCGCGTGTCGGTGAACGGCGAACCGGCCCACATCGGCCAGCGCATCCTGCCGACCGATGCGGTGCGCATCAACGGCAAGCTGATCCAGCGTAAGGTGAACAACAACAAGCCGCCGCGCGTGCTGGTGTACCACAAGCCGGCCGGCGAGATCGTCAGCCACGACGATCCGGAAGGCCGTCCCTCGGTGTTCGACCGCCTGCCGACCATGAAGACCGGCAAGTGGCTGGCCGTGGGCCGTCTCGACTTCAACACCGAAGGCCTGCTGCTGTTCACGACCTCCGGCGACCTCGCCAACCGCCTGATGCACCCGCGCTACAACATCGACCGCGAATACGCGGTGCGTACCCTGGGCGAGCTGGAAGAAGGCATGCGCCAGAAGCTGCTCGCCGGCGTCGAGCTGGACGACGGCCTGGCTTCGTTCTCGAAGATCCAGGATGGCGGCGGCGAAGGCATCAACAAGTGGTACCGCGTGGTGATCGGCGAAGGCCGCAACCGCGAAGTGCGCCGCATGTTCGAGGCGGTCGGCCTGACCGTCTCGCGCCTGATCCGTACCCGCTACGGCGCCATGACCCTGCCGACCGGCCTGAAGCGCGGCCGCTGGGAAGAGCTGCAGGAAAACGACGTGCGCACCCTGATGGCCGCCTTCGGCGTCGAGAAAAAGGGCGGCGCCGAGCCCAAGGGCAAAGGTGGCAACAAGGGCAAGGACGATGCGCGCCGTACCGACGGCAACCGCATCGACCGCGCCGACGCCAACCGCAACGTCGACCCCTTCGGTCCGCCGGTGGTGCGCGCCGGCGCCCCGCGCCAGCAGGGGCCGGGCGGCTTCGCGGGCGGTCGTCCGCAAGGCCAGGGTCCTAAAGCTGCGGGTGGCGGCAAGGGTCGCGGCGGCAACAGCGCCAGCCCCTTCGGCGGCGGCAAGGGCGGCGGCAGCAGTCGTCCGAAGCAGCCGGATCCGCTGCAGACCACCTTCGGCTTTGCCGGCACCGGCGGCGGCCGTCGCGGCGGCCAGGGTCCGCGCGGCTCCGAGCACGGCTTGCCGCGCCGCGGCCGCCGGGGTTGATTTGGTAGGGTGGGCGAGTCTCTCGCCACGCGTTCAAATCACGGTTGGCACAACGCGGCGCGTCTGTTCGAACGCTGGCTGAGCGCGTGGGCAGAAAATCTGCCCACCCTACCTAAAAGCAGAAATTTCCGGGCTCGCCGGGCACGCGATGCTGCAATGCCGTAGAATGCAGCCCATGCCCTGTTATGGTCATCCTGCCAACTGTTGCTTTTTCTGCTAGCGCCTGCTCAATTTTGGTCCGGCGATTGCGAGAGAGGCGGGATTTCTGTATAATTTGCAGCCTAATCAAAGTTCTTCCCAATGTTTCTTGGCGCAAGTGCTTTCATCTGGTTGGGTTGTGAATACAAAAAGATGGGCAGATGCCCATTTTTTTTTTGTTATTTCGATTTACGTGTCGTGGAGAAGCAGCGTGCAGCAGTTTGAACTCATCGCCAAAACAGTCAGTGGCCTCGGCTACGAACTCGTGGACGTCGAACGGGGCGAGCGCGGCATCCTGCGCGTGTACATCGATTTCCCCGCCGACGTGGTGGAAGAGAAAGGCCCGATCACGGTCGAGGACTGCGCCACGGTCAGCCACCAGTTGTCGCACGTGCTCACCGTCGAGAACGTGGATTACGAACGGCTCGAGATTTCGTCGCCGGGCCTCGATCGCCCGGTGCGGACCCTGGCCGACTTCGCGCGCTTTGCCGGGCACGAATGCACGGTGAAGCTGCGGGTCGCCATGCCCGGCAGCGCGAACCGGAAAACCTTCACGGGGATCCTGCGCGGCGTCGAAGGTGACAAGGTTGGTCTGGAATTTGAAAATAAAGATGGTGCAGCGTTGTTGGAATTTACGCTGGCCGAATTGGACAAGGCACGCCTCGTGCCACAGGTGGATTTTAGGAGTCGCAAAGCATGAGTCGCGAAATTTTGTTACTGGTGGATGCGCTCGCGCGCGAAAAGAACGTCGATAAGGAAGTGGTCTTCGGAGCGCTCGAATTCGCGCTCGCGCAGGCCACGAAAAAACGCTATGAAGGCGAGGTCGACATTCGCGTGGCAATCGACCGCGACACCGGCGAATTCGAGACCTTCCGCCGCTGGCACGTCGTTCCCGACGACGCCGGCCTGCAGCTGCCCGACCAGGAAATCCTGCACTTCGAAGCCGTGGAACAGATCCCGGACATCGAAGTCGACGAATACATCGAAGACCCGATCGAGTCGGTGGAATTCGGCCGCCGCTTCGCCCAGGACACCAAGCAGGTCGTGCTGCAGCGCGTGCGCGATGCCGAGCGCGAGCAGATCCTGCAGGACTTCCTCGAGCGCGGCGATTCGCTGGTGACCGGCACCATCAAGCGCATGGAGCGCGGCGATGCCATCGTAGAATCGGGCAAGATCGAAGCGCGCCTGCCGCGCGACCAGATGATCCCGAAAGAGAATTTGCGCATCGGCGACCGCGTGCGCGCCTACATCCTGCGCGTGGACCGCAACATGCGCGGCCCGCAGGTGATCCTGTCGCGCACCGCGCCGGAATTCATCATGAAGCTGTTCGAGCTGGAAGTGCCGGAAATCGAACAGGGCCTGCTGCAGATCAAATCGGCGGCCCGCGACGCCGGCGTGCGCGCCAAGATCGCGGTGTTCACCGCCGACAAGCGCATCGACCCGATCGGCACCTGCGTCGGCATGCGCGGTTCGCGCGTGCAAGCGGTTACCGGCGAGCTGGGCGGCGAGCGCGTGGACATCGTGCTGTGGTCGGACGATCCGGCCCAGTTCGTGATCGGCGCCCTGGCGCCGGCCAATGTTTCGTCGATCATGGTCGACGAAGACAAGCACGCCATGGATGTGGTGGTGGACGAGGAAAATCTGGCGATCGCGATCGGCCGTTCGGGCCAGAACGTGCGCCTGGCCTCGGAACTGACTGGCTGGAAGATCAACATCATGACGGCCGAGGAATCGGCCAACAAGGTGGCCCAGGAAACCGCCGCGATCCGCGCGCTGTTCATGGAAAAACTGGATGTCGACCAGGAAGTGGCCGACATCCTGGTCGATGAAGGTTTCTCGAGCCTTGAAGAAATCGCTTACGTCCCGATCTCCGAAATGCTGGAAATCGAATCGTTCGACGAAGACACCGTCAACGAACTGCGCACCCGTGCCCGTGATGCACTGGTGACCGAAGCGATCGCTTCCGAAGAAGGCCTCGAAGGGATGGAAGAAGCCCTCGTGAACCTGGAAGGCATGGACCGCACCACCGCCGGCAAGCTCGGCCTGGCTGGCATCAAGACGGTCGAAGCCTTCGCGGCACTCGCCTACGACGAATTCGGCGCCATCCTGGCGCTGCCGTCGGACCGTGCGAGCGCCCTGATCAAGAACGAATTCAACGATGTGACCGACGAAGAGATGAAGCTGGTCGACAGCAAATACGATGACCGCGCCAAGGCGCTGCAGGCGAAAGCCTGGAGCCTGGCAGAAACGGCCAAGGCGTAATTTGCAAATCTTTATCATCTCAGCGACACATAGAAAAGAGGACTGAATGGCGAGTAACAACGTAGCCCAATTTGCCACCGAACTGAAGATGCCCGCAGACCTGCTGCTGACACAGCTGCGCTCGGCCGGCGTCGAAAAAAGTTCGACGTCAGATCCCTTGTCGAAAGATGATAAGGACAAGCTGCTGAACCATCTGCGCCGTACCCACGGCGCCGCCGAAACCGGCGAGAAGAAGAAGATCACGGTGACCCGCAAGGAAACCACCGAGATCAAGCAGGCTGACGCCAGCGGCAAATCGCGCACCATCCAGGTCGAAGTCCGCAAGAAGCGCACCTTCGTGCAGCGCGACGACCTGGTCACCCCGAAAGCCGCCGAAGCGGCCGCTCCGGTGGTCGACGCAGCCGAGCAGGCGCGCCGCGACGAAGACGCGCGCCGCCAGGCCGAGCTGATCGCCCGCCAGGAAGCGGACCTGCGCGAAAAGCAGGAACGCCTGGCCAAGCTGGAAGCGGAAGAAGCCGCACAGGCCAAGGCCGCCGAAGAGCAGGCCAAGCGCGACGCGGCCGACAAGGCCAAGCGCGAAGCCGCCGAGGCCGCTGCTGCCGCGAAGGCGGCGGCGAACGCCCAGGCGCCTGCCGCGCCGGTGTCGGCCGCAGCCGAAGAGGCCGCGCAAGCCGCTGCCGCCGAGGCCAAGAAGCGCTCGGAAGAAGCCGCCAAGGAAGCCGCCGAACGCGCTGCCGCCACCGAGCGCGCGCGCAAGGCCGTGGCCGACGAAGTGGCCCAGATCAAGCTCATGATGAGCCAGCCGCGCCGTGTCATCAAGGCGCCGGAACCGGTCGCCAAGCCGGCGGCTCCCGCGGCACCGGCCGGCACCCTGCACAAGCCTGCCGCATCGGCCGACAAGAAGCCGGGCGAAGCCAAGCCGGGCGACAAGAAGCCGGGCGACAAGAAGTCGATCAAGTCGGCCAATGTCTCCTCGACCTGGTCGGACGACGCCAAGAAGCGCGGCGCACCGAGCGGCGGCAAGGGCCGTGGCGGTCCGGGTGCGCCAAGCGGCGGCCGTGACGGCTGGCGTGCCGGCGGACGCAGCGGCGGCCGCCGTTCGTCCCACCACGATGACCGCGAGTCGAACTTCCAGGCCCCGACCGAGGCGATCGTCAAGGACGTCCACGTGCCGGAAACCATCACCGTGGCCGAACTGGCCCACAAGATGTCGGTGAAGGCGTCGGAAGTCATCAAGCAGCTGATGAAGCTGGGCCAGATGTGCACCATCAACCAGGTGCTGGACCAGGAAACCGCGATGATTCTCGTGGAAGAAATGGGCCACAAGGCGTTTGCCGCCGCCGAGGACGATCCGGAAGCGCTGCTGGCCGACCAGGGCGCCCACGCCGAGTTCGAAGCGACCTCGCGTGCGCCGGTGGTCACGGTCATGGGTCACGTCGACCACGGCAAGACCTCGCTGCTGGACTACATCCGCCGTGCGAAAGTGGCGGCTGGCGAAGCCGGCGGCATTACCCAGCACATCGGTGCGTACCACGTGGACACCCCGCGCGGCATGATCACCTTCCTGGATACCCCGGGTCACGAAGCCTTCACGGCGATGCGTGCCCGCGGTGCGAAAGCGACCGACATCGTCATCCTGGTGGTGGCGGCGGACGACGGCGTGATGCCGCAGACCAAGGAAGCGATCGCCCACGCGAAAGCCGCCGGCGTGCCGCTGGTGGTGGCGATCAACAAGATCGACAAGCCCGGTGCCAACACCGACCGCGTCACCCAGGAACTGGTGGGCGAGGGCGTGGTGCCGGAAGAATACGGCGGCGATTCGCCGTTCGTCCCGGTGTCCGCGAAGATCGGTACCGGCATCGACGACCTGCTGGAGCAAGTCCTGCTGCAGGCCGAAGTGCTGGAACTGAAAGCGCCTGCCGATGCCCCGGCCCGTGGCCTGGTGGTCGAAGCGCGCCTGGACAAGGGCCGCGGCCCGGTCGCCACCATCCTGGTGCAGTCGGGTACCCTGAAGCGCGGCGACGTCGTGCTGGCGGGTTCCTCCTTCGGCCGCGTCCGTGCGATGCTGGACGAGAACGGCAAGTCGGTCAGCACGGCCGGTCCGTCGATCCCGGTCGAGATCCAGGGCCTGACCGAGGTGCCAAGCGCCGGTGAAGAAGTGATGGTGATGGCCGACGAGCGCAAGGCGCGCGAAATCGCGCTGTTCCGTCAAGGCAAGTTCCGCGACGTCAAACTGGCGAAGCAGCAGGCTGCCAAGCTGGAGAACATGTTCGACCAGATGGCCGAAGGCGAAGTCAAGAACCTGCCGCTCATCGTCAAGACCGACGTGCAGGGTTCGCAGGAAGCGCTGGTGGGCTCGCTGCAGAAGCTGTCGACCTCGGAAGTGCGCGTCCAGATCGTCCACGCGGCGGTCGGCGGCATCACCGAGTCGGACGTCAACCTGGCAGTCGCCTCGAAAGCGGTCATCATCGGCTTCAACGCCCGGGCCGACGGCCAGGCGCGCAAGCTGGCGGAAGCCAACGGCGTCGATATCCGTTACTACAGCATCATTTACGATGCGATCGACGAGATCAAGACGGCACTGTCGGGCATGCTGGCGCCGGAGAAGCGCGAGACCATCACCGGCCAGGTCGAGATTCGCCAGGTCATCCTGGTCTCGAAAGTCGGCGCGATCGCGGGCTGCCTGGTCACCGATGGCGTGGTCAAGCGGTCCTCCTCGGTGCGCCTGCTGCGCAACAACATCGTCGTGTGGACCGGCGAGATCGACTCGCTCAAGCGCTTCAAGGACGATGCGAAGGAAGTCCGTGCCGGCCTCGAGTGCGGTCTGTCGCTCAAGAACTACAACGACATCCAGGTGGGCGATACCCTGGAAGTGTTCGAAGTCACGGAAGTGGCGCGTACGCTGTAATTTCGGTAACAGGCGTACCATGGGGGCCAGGACGCTTCGCGGTGCAAGCCGCGGAGGGCCTGGCCCTTGTTCCATGGTTGACAGGTCGCTCGTCGCCGACTCATGTGTCGGCCTGCGACCCCAGGACCGTCATTCCCGCGCAGGCGGGAATCCAAGTTCGTACTGAAGCCACCGCGCTCAAGCGTAGCCAGTGTGCACATAAAATTGGATCCCGGCCTTCGCCGGGAGTAATTTCCGCCAGTGGCGGGAATTACGGCTCTTCGTGTGGTGGTGAAATCGATGCCCCCACAGTTCAAATATCGAGAAGAACAACATCAGCAACATCATGGCAAAACACAGTAAAAGCATCCCCCAGCGCGGCCTGCGCGTCGCCGACCAGATCCAGAAGGACCTGTCCGAACTGATCGCCTTCGAACTGAAGGACCCGCGCGTCGGCATGGTCACCATCAGCGAAGTCAAGCTGACGCCGGACTATGCCCACGCCAAGGTCTACTTCACTCTGCTCAAGGATAGTCCGGAGGAAGTCAAGCAGACCCTGGAAGGCCTCTCGAAAGCGGCCGGCTACCTGCGCAACCTGCTGGGCAAGCGCCTGCACATCCACACGCTGCCCCAGCTGCACTTCGTGCACGACACCTCGACCACCCGCGGCCTGGCGATGTCGGCCCTGATCGACCAGGCGAATGCGGTCCGGGCGGCCGACTTCGGCAAAGACGACGATTCGGATTCCGAGTGAACCGCCCGATCAAGAAGCGGCGCGATCCGGTCGATGGCGTCCTGCTGCTGGATAAGCCGGTCGGCCTGTCCTCGAACGACGCCCTGATGAAGGCCAAGCGCGTATTCAATGCGAAGAAGGCCGGCCACACCGGCACGCTCGATCCCTTTGCCACGGGCCTGCTGCCGCTGTGTTTCGGCGAGGCGACCAAGTTCTCGCAGGACCTGCTAGAAGCGGACAAGACCTACGAGGCCACGGTTCACCTGGGCATCATGACCACCACCGGCGACACCGAAGGAGAGGTGATCGAACAGCGCGCGGTGGATGTCACGCGCGAGCAGGTCGAAGCGGCGCTGGCGCGTTTTCGCGGTCCCATCTTGCAGGTGCCGCCCATGTATTCCGCGCTCAAGCGCGACGGCAAGGCGCTGTACGAATACGCACGCGAAGGCATCACGCTCGAGCGCGAAGCGCGTCCCGTCACCATCCATGGCCTGTCCCTGATCGACTACACGGCGCCGTACCTGAAGATCCTGGTCACCTGCAGCAAGGGGACTTATGTACGCGTGCTGGGCGAGGACATCGGCGCGGCGCTCGGCTGCGGCGCGCACCTGAACGCGCTGCGCCGGGTGCAGGTCGGCAACCTGACGACCGAGCGCATGATCACGCTGGAAGAGCTGCAGGCGCATCCGGACCCACTGTCGCTGCTGGCGCCGGTCGACGCGCTGCTGTCGAGCTTTCCGTCGGTCGAGCTCACGCTTGATCTGGCCAAGCGCTTCCTGAACGGCCAGCGTCTGGCGCTCGGCAAGGAAGCCGTGCAGGTGCCGTCGGGACTGGGCCGGGTGCGCGTGTACCACGACGGCAAGCTGCTCGGCACGGCCAACCTGCAGGAATACGCGATCCTGGCGCCGGAGCGCTTGATCGCCGCAGCCGGCTGAGCCGTCCGCAGGACGGCGCTGGACGCGGGAAATCCTGACCGTATTTCGTTCAAGGCCCACGTTGGCGGGTCTTGAAACGGCTCAATTGGTCCTTATATAGTTCTGCGTACCGGGAGCGGCAGCCCATGCTGCCCAGCGGCGCCCGGACGCATCCATCTCCTGCAATACCTCGCCGCTATCCTCGACGGCGGCAGAGCGTCGACATTTCAGCCATTTCCTCCTCGCTGCAGCGCAGCAAGGCCGATAACCATGCTATAGTAGCGGGTTACGGAAATCGGTAATGCTCTCGAATCGTCACCGCCTCCATCCATCACGCAACATTCACTGTTGAATACACACATGTCAGACACCAAACGCGCAATTCGTAATATTGCAATCATCGCCCACGTTGACCACGGCAAGACCACCCTGGTCGACCAGCTGCTGCGCCAGTCGGGCACTTTCCGTGAAAACCAGGCGGTGGACACCCGCGTGATGGATTCGAACGATCTCGAAAAAGAACGCGGCATCACGATTCTGTCGAAGAACTGCGCGGTCGAATACGAAGGCACCCACATCAACATCGTCGATACCCCGGGCCACGCCGACTTCGGCGGCGAGGTCGAGCGCGTGCTGTCGATGGTGGACTCGGTGCTGCTGCTGGTCGACGCCCAGGAAGGCCCGATGCCGCAAACCCGTTTCGTGACCCGCAAGGCGCTGGCCCTGGGCCTGAAACCGATCGTGGTGGTCAACAAGATCGACCGTCCGGGCGCACGCGCCGACTGGGCGATCAACCAGACCTTCGAACTGTTCGACAAGCTGGGCGCGACCGACGAGCAGCTGGACTTCCCGATCGTCTACGCTTCGGGCCTGAACGGCTATGCCGGCATGGACGAAAGCGTGCGCGGCGGCGACATGAAGCCGCTGTTCGACGCCATCCTGAAATACGTGCCGGTGCGTGACGACAACCCGGACGGCCCGCTGCAGATGCAGATCACCTCGCTGGACTACTCCTCCTACGTCGGCAAGATCGGTATCGGCCGCATCAACCGTGGCCGCGTCAAGCCGGGCATGGACGTGCTGGTGGTCAATGGCCAGGATGACAAGAACCCGATCAAGGGCCGCATCAACCAGGTGCTGAACTTCAAGGGCCTGGAGCGCGTACAGGTGGAAGAAGCCGTCGCCGGCGACATCGTCCTGATCAACGGTATCGAAGACATCGGCATCGGCGTGACCGTGACCGCACCGGACGTGCCGGAAGCGCTGCCGATGCTGACCGTCGACGAGCCGACCCTGACCATGAACTTCATGGTCAACACCTCGCCGCTGGCCGGCCGCGAAGGCAAGTTCGTCACCAGCCGCCAGCTGCGCGAGCGCCTCGAGCGCGAACTGAAGGCCAACGTGGCCCTGCGCGTGCTGCCGACCGACGACGACACCATCTTCGAAGTGTCGGGCCGCGGCGAGCTGCACCTGACCATTCTGCTGGAAAACATGCGCCGCGAAGGCTTCGAGCTGGCGGTGTCGCGTCCGCGCGTGGTGTTCAAGGAAATCGACGGCGTCAAGTGCGAGCCGTACGAGAACCTGACCGTCGACGTGGAAGAAGTGAACCAGGGCGGCGTGATGGAAGAACTGGGCCGCCGCCGTGGCGACCTGCAGAACATGGAATCGGACGGCAAGGGCCGTGTTCGTCTGGAATACCTGATCCCGGCCCGTGGCCTGATCGGCTTCCAGGGCGAGTTCATGACCCTGACCCGCGGCACTGGCCTGATGAGCCACGTGTTCCACGAATACGCACCGGTCGACAACACCAAGGGCGACCTGGCCGGCCGCCGCAACGGCGTGCTGATCTCGCAGGACGACGGCGCCGCCGTCGCCTACGCGATCTGGAAGCTGCAGGACCGCGGCCGTATGTTCGTCGAGCACAACACCCCGGTGTACGAAGGCATGATCATCGGCATCCACTCGCGCGACAACGACCTGGTCGTCAACCCGATCAAGGGCAAGCAGCTGACCAACGTGCGCTCGTCGGGTACCGACGAAGCCGTGCGCCTGGTGCCGCCGATCCAGATGTCGCTGGAATACGCCGTCGAGTTCATCGAGGACGACGAGCTGGTCGAGATCACCCCGAAATCGATCCGCCTGCGCAAGCGCTTCCTGAAAGAGCATGAGCGCAAGAAGGCGAGCCGCGAAGGCGCGTAATCCGCCTGTTGGCTCCAACGAAAAACCCGCTGCTCGCAGCGGGTTTTTTGTTATGAGGTCATCGTCAGTCATCTGGCGCACATAAGTGCGGATCTGGTCTTCATTTTGCATCTTGTTACAGTTCTTACCGGCCGTTCGCTTGGGCTTTTCGGCAATCCTTTGCTATTGTGATCACAACGCGATTCATTGTGAATTGCGAGCCAGATGAAGATCATTGAAGGGAGTTCGCATGAAAAAGCTGATCATTGCCACCATCGCTACCGCTGCCGCCATCGGCAGCGCCCAAGCCCAGAACACCCCGGGCAGCGCTTACGTGGGCGCTAGCGCCGTGAGCGCCAAGAACACGACTGTCGACGCGCACAAGGCCGATGGCAAACTGTTTGGCGGCTACAACTTGACCGACAAGCTCGGTATTGAAGCAGGCTGGACCAATCACCACGAGACCGACTTCGCCCGCGGCAACGTGCGCGGCAGCACCGAGGGCTATGGCACCTATGTCGCCGCCAAGTACACCATGCCGGTCAACGAGAAGGTCTCGGCCTACGGCAAGGTCGGCATCTCGCACAACGAGCGCAAGCTCAACACGAATGTGGCCAGCTTCAAGGACACCGATACCAGCGGCTATGGTGGCGTCGGTGTCGAGTACAAGCTGAACCAGAACGCCTCTCTCGTGGCCGAGTATGAGCGCTACGGCAAGACCAAGGACTATGGCGCCCGCGCCAACGTCTGGAGTGCGGGCCTGAAGTACGGCTTTTGATTCGACGGCTTCCAAGCCCTCAAAGTAATGGAAAACGCCCACTGCGGCCGACGCGGTGGGCGTTTTTTAGGTTCGTCGCGCCTTATCGGCGAACCTATCCTTGCTTTTCTGGAAAAGCAGGTGCGTACGGAATCTGTAGTCCATGCGCTCGATGCCCTTGATGCGAATGTTGACGCGTCAGGATCGATTACCTCATCGGATAGATAGACGAAGCCAGATGGGCGCTGAAGGCCTGACGCGGAATCGTCCCGGAGCTCGACGATTGTCGATCGCGCCTACGTGATCCGCGATGGGGTAGGGCTTGCAAACAGTTAGCCGTGCGGCCCGGCACGTGTGCGACAAGATCCAGGGTTACCTGTTCAGCCGGCTTGGCCGGCACGGCTGAATGGTGCAATACGCTGTGTTCGGAAAGTCCCCGGCTGCCGACCGACACCTTCCCCATCCTGCGGTACCGGAGCAGCTCCCTGTCGGGCTCAAGCGCTTCCGGTTTCGTCCGACCTCCCGGACAGCGCGCTCGTTTGAGGTAAGATTCGCCAGCCCGCGTGTATCACCGATGCGCCGCGCAGCCATCCAGCCCGGTTTTCCACGCGCTTGACGACTTCCGCCGACGGGGACGGTTTCCGGGAAAAGGGTATCCCTTGTGGCGCACCCCGGCATGGCGGATCCGGTGGAACGTGGCCTCGTAAAAAAATGACCAGGAATTTAATGAAGTACGGAAAGCGAACATTAAGCGTAGCACCCATGATGGACTGGACCGAAGAAGGCTAGTTTACAGAGGGAGGCAGTCCTCTTCTGTAGCAAATTTGTAGCAGTGGCGACACGATGAAGTTGCATACGTCCCCGGCACTGCTACAGGACGTCACACTCCACAAAAAGCGTACAAAGATGCAGCAACAGAGGTCACTGCTACAGGAGGGAAGACAGAAGGAACTACGATGCCATGGCAGAGGTGCGTAACTTGTCAAGGTAGGCCGCTACATCACGTATGTCGGCATGCAACGGGTCTCCCGACATTGGAATCGGGAAAGTATTGGCGGACCGCTGATTGTAAGCGGTTTTCATGGATATACCGATCGCCTCGCACACTTCACGAAGGCTGATCCTTGGCTTATTGTAAATCGAGAGCAGCATGAACTCGGTTTGCATGTCCAAGTCACCCGGTTAAGTCCGAACGCCTGCGTTAAGGAATGATTCGAATAGTAGTGACGTCAGAAGTCTCAAGTTGTCGCTCGACGACCTATGTAAGTTAGCATATTGCTCACTTTGCCTGGTGGCCCACATCAAAGCCATGTTTGTTTACGCTCATGCTCGCTACCTGCTTTATGCCAGCGAACGTGCAATCCAGGCGTAACTGCGCAGTGTCGTACAGTCGGCTCAACGGCCGCATTCCATAACCGGCGTGGCGATAGACGCCGTGCAATGCCGGCCGTACTGGCGTTGTTACCGTGAGCGGATGATATGGCTGGAGAGGTTCTTTGCGCCGACCTTTCCCGAGGGCCGGTCGGCAGCATCATCACTTCAGCTTGAGAATTCGACGCGCGCCAGTAAGGACGATCACGGCAATGACAGTGCCAACGATCAGATCTGGATAAGGCGAACCGGTCCAGGTGACAAGCGCCCCGGCAGCAATCACACCAAGGTTTGCGATGACGTCGTTCGCAGAGAAGATGTAGCTTGCCTTCATATGTGCTCCGCGATCGCGCTTCTTGGCGATCAATACCAGGCAAGCAACGTTCGCAACGAGGGCCACTGCGCCGACACCCATCATCAACGCCGATTCGGGTTCGCTGCCGAAAAAGGCGCGGCGAACCACTTCACTCAAGGCGCCCAAGGCCAATACGAGCTGCAGCCACCCAGCCACGTGGGCTGCACGGGTCTTCAGCGCAGCCGCACGGCCAACCGCGTACAAGGCCAGGCCGTAGACGGCAGCGTCGGCGAACATGTCCAGCGAATCAGCCACCAACCCGGCTGATTGTGCAATCAATCCCCACACCAGCTCGACCACGAACATCACGGCGTTGATAGCAAGCAGTAGTCGAAGCGTCTTCGCTTCCGATGCGTCACCGGCCTTGTCGGTACCAGGGGCCGCTTGAGACAAGTCAGGTCGGGATCCGATCAAATGGGTGCCAAGGTTTAGCGGGGCGAGCTTGGCCAGTATGGGATTGACGTCAGCCGTGTGCGAGACGTGGAGCTGCCGCTGGGAGAGATCGAAGTTGAGCGATTGGATGCCGTCGACATCAGCCAGTGCCATGCGGATTATGTTTTCTTCGGAAGGGCAGTCCATCTTCGAAATTCCAAGTGTGCTGATCGTACGTTGGCTGGCTGGCTTGGCCGGGCGCGATCCGCGCAGTTCGACGCCGAGTCTCAAGGGTTGCAGCACGTCGACAAGGGCATCTGCATTCCCATGGTGCAGCACAGTGACAGTGCGGGTATGGAGGTCGAAGGCGATGTGATCGACGTCGTCGACTTTGCCCAAAGCCATCCTGATCAGGTTTTCCTCGGACGGGCAGTCCATTTTGGAAACGAACAGTTCGGTTTCAACGCGGGTCGCCGCTGTGGTTTGATCTTGTGTCATGACAATGAACCTATGGTGACTGGTTATCGGAGGATAAACCTTCAACCAGCTTCAAGGTCAAGTGTGTCCAGGGCCTGCGAGCGGCGGCAGGCTGAGTGAGCTACCCGGCTTCTCCCGGCGGCGTGAGGGCATCAATGATCCGGCAATCGGCAAATCGACCGCCCCGGCATGAAACCAGCAGACGCGAAAGGTGTTCTTTTAATAAGTTGAGGTCTCTGATCTTTTGCTCGACCTCGGCAAGGTGTTGTTCTGTCAGCGCTGTAACGGCGCAGCAGTCGCCGTCTCGCTGGTCGGAGAAGGCCAGCAGGCTTCGAACCTGGTCGACCGTGAACCCGATCTCCCGTGCACGGCGAACAAAGCTCAGGCGGGCTACATCCTCGCTCCCGTACAGCCGGTAGTTACTGCCGGAGCGAGATGGAGAGTCGAGCAACCCAATTTTCTCGTAATAGCGAATCGTCGCTGGGGGCATCTGCGCCGCAGCGGACAGCTGCCCTATCGTAAAAGTACGTGACATGTGCGTGGCAATAAGTGGCAGGAATGACTTTGCTTAGTTGAATCGCAGCGTCTTTCTGTAGAGCTCTGAATACTTTAGTCGCAACTGGTACGGAACGGTCATGTGGAAATGCTGTGAAATTCGATTTGAAGATGAGCGGCGGATTCCATCGTTCCTCCGCGCGCTTTCTAGTGCGAATTCGCTTGTCCTTTAATCAAAGCAGGGATTGCACGGACATAGACCAGTTCACTGCCCAGTTCGATCAGGGTTTGTGTGATCACAGCCGCCGCCGCAATTCCACGCATATCTTCGGGTAACGCGAGCGCGAGTGGCAGCACTACCAGGGAATTGCGCGTCGACGCGCTGAAGGTCACGGCGCGAGCCGCTGCTACCGGCAGTTTGAACATGCGCGACGTAAAGGCTCCTATCAGTGGGGCGAGCACCATGAAGCCAATATAAACCGGAATGACCGGCACCAATTGCTCGATCTCCCTGATGATCGCCCCGATCTGCGAACCGATGACGACGACCAGCACTGCGGCCATGGCAGGGACCGGAAGCCAGGCCCATCCAGTATTCCATTTCTCGACGATGGACGATCGCTTCGCCAGCCCGGCAGTAGCCACTGCAAGCAACAGCGGAGCCACGATCAGCAGCAGGAATGCGTCGACAAACGGCGCGACAGCGATGACGACCCCGGATTCTCCGCCAGTCATTACGCTGAGGTAGATGGGCAGAAGGAGCAGCTGAAGCAGAAGCAGGATTGGCGTGGCGGCCAGGGTCAGGCGCGAGTCGCCCTTCCCGAGATGGGTGAATACGACCACGTAGTCAATACATGGGGTCAGCAGGACCAGGAGAGCGCCGATGAGGAGCGCAGGATAATCGCTCAGTCCACGCGTCAAGACCCATACCAGAAGCGGTATCAGCACAAAATTGGCGACCAAAACTGCAGATATGAACGCTCTATTACCCAACCCCTGCTTTAGCTCGAGAAAGGGAATCTGCAGAAACATCGCATACATCAGGACCGCAATGGCAGGTGTCACCAACAGCTCAAGCCTGGCCGCCGCATCAGGCGCAAGGATACCCCCGAGTAGGGCCATGGCGGCGCTGGCAACATAGACTGGAATCTGATTCCGTTCCAGGCTTTCGCGGTTCAAGCTGTTTACCTCTTGGCGATAACGTGACGATTACAAGCGTACAGACTCGCGCCGTAAACGGCAACACCCCCACGTTATTGAGGCCGGTGCCGATCACAGCGTTGAGGATGCCCCAGTGCCGCCTACGACGCAGGCCAGGCACTGCCCTGGAATGATCAGTAGAACTTTTCATAGAATGTTGTGATTGCGTTCGTTTGCAGCATCCAGGCCTGATTCGTCAGAACTATGTTATTACCACCTTTATAAATTCTACGCAAAATATTCAGCAAACCCTCCCCGTTCTCCCGGAATGGTCACCTGTCTTCTCGTTTGGAATGTTTCAGCACCTGCACGACTTTCGGCAACGCTCCATTTTCACATGAGCGCGGAGATATCTCGACCTTATCGTGAAGGTGAACCTCAATTGAATCAGGTACCAATACGCTTATATGTTTGTATGATCGGAGATAATAGTACCTAAATAAGGCGTATCGATGGCTAGCAATATCTACGTCGCTGAGATTTTCCAGGCAGGCTGGGCGGGCCGTCGAAAGCCTCTCTGCCGGGTGGAATTCGGTAACCCAGCCAGTTCTACTGTTTCGTCCCAGGCTTGGGTCGGCACAGCCGCCCAAGAGCACGAGCACAGCAACTGAAACGGTAACGATTGTCTTGTTTCTCATGATTGCTCCTTGTCTGCCGACTATCTGCGAGCTTTTACCAAGTTAAATCCAAAACCGAGGCCAGCTGCCAGAAGCAGGGCCAGTTGCGCTCCGTAGGTCTGTATGGTCGGGTAGATCCCAAGCACGGGCACGCGCAGCCCGGTAATTGGCGTGGCCATCATCCACCCGGCTTCCTGCAGCCCTGCGATTCCTTTTCCGACCAGGACAACTGCCAGGACGGCCACCAGCACCGAGCTGAACGAGAAGAATTTACCGATCGGCATGCGTGCACTGGTCCGCAGAAAAATCACTGCAAGCACCGACAGCAGGACCAAGCCTGTCACGAATCCTGCCAACAGGGCCGCACCGTTGCCGTCGGCTGCGAGCGCCGAGTAGAACAGGACCGTTTCGAAGACTTCCCGGTATACCGCGATGAACGCGAGGGCAAACAAGGCCCATGCGGAACGTTTTTCCATCGCCGCCGTCAGATGCTGCTTGAGGTAGGCTTGCCATTGTCCGGCCTGGCCTTTCTGGTGCATCCATAGCCCGACCGACAACAACACCGCGGCGGCGAAGAGCGAGGACAGGCCCTCGGTCACTTCACGGCTTGCGCCACTGATGCTAACGACATAGGTGGCCACCACCCATGTCAAGGCGCCTGCCGCCAGCGCCGAGATCCAGCCGGCGTGCACGTAGTGCAAGGCCTGTGGACGCTCCGCTTTGCGGAGGAACGCGACCATCGCGATCACGATCAACAGGGCTTCGACACCTTCGCGCAGGAGAATGGTCAG
>Ga0209023_10000585_pt1 | contig 54456 bp, 44 predicted proteins | sample LakOneMetagenome_FD_187468 | JGI IMG/M metagenome (GOLD analysis project Ga0209023, IMG submission 187468) | Freshwater and sediment microbial communities from Lake Erie, Canada (SPAdes) (version 2) | ecosystem: Environmental > Aquatic > Freshwater > Lentic | place: Lake Erie, Canada... | reverse complement strand
CGGCGTCGGCGATGACCCGCTGCGACGCAGCGCGTTCGACCAGCACGTCATCGCCGACGCCGGCCTCCTCGAACGCGAGGTCCTCGGCGAACTGCGCCTCGTCCCACTTGTGGGCAATGCGGTCGTTCACTGGGACGCCAGATGGGTCGCCGGCATCGTGGCCTGCTGGGTCGTCCTGCTGGTCAGGACTCACGTGGCTGACCCCGTGCCGGTCTGGGTTCCCGGACCGGTGCCGTCGTCGGGTGTGCTCGCGCTGGATGGATTGGCGTCGGGCGGGCCGGTGGTCGGCGCGTTCGTGTCGGGCATGCTCGCACCGGACAGGTCAGGACCGTCGGTCTCCTCGACCGCCTGGCGCAGCGCCTCCATCTCGGAGACGATCGACTCGACCTCGCTGCCGATGCCGCCCATCGCCTGGGCATCCACCTGGGTCACGGCGATCTCGACGGTGCGGGTCACCGTCTCGTCGAGGCGGGCATCGAGCAGTTGGAGCTGCTCATAGGTGTCGTAGATGGTCCGGTCGAGCCGGTCGGCAGACTCGAGTTGCGCTTCGATCGCCTGGATCGTCTGGCTGGACCGCTCGGACTGCGGACTCGACTTGGCGAAGTCCAGATCCAAGCGGATCCTCGGCACGTCGATCTGCTTGCGACCTTCCGACAGAGCGTTGCCGGCCCTGGCGATTCGGGCGGCGTCATCGACCGCATCATCGAGTTTGGTGCCGACCTCCGCCAACCGGTCCCGCAACGGTCCGGGACGAACCGATGCGATCGCCTTGTCGTAGCGATGGCGGGCGTCGATGATGCCCTGCATGAGCGACCGCCACGGGTCGATCAGGCCCCGCACATCGGTGCCGGGACGGGCGGGAGCGCCGGGGACGGCAGCGAGCACCCGGATCGCATAGGCGGCAACGCCGCCGATCACCGCCCCGACCGGCGGCGCGACCAACAGGCCGACTGCTGCACCGGCACCGGCCGCCACGATCGCCGACGGCGACGTTGTTGCACGCGCCACCTTGGGCGTGAAGAAGCGGTCACGGAACGACATGGCCCGTACAGACTTGCAGGTCCCGGACCCCCGCTGGTGCGACCACGCGGCGTGCGTCGATGTGGTTCGTGCACCTGGCGGGCGACGTGCAGGGCTGTGCGATCCGCCAGGGGAGTGTGGGGCTGGGCATGTCGGCTGTGCGGGTCGGCTGTGCCGTCGCTGCCCATCAACCGGTGGACCCTGAGTCGGAGGGGATCGAAAATAGTTGAAACCCCCTCTTGTTCGCGAACAAGTGTTCGTTGTAACGTGGCCAACATGAACCCGGACGACGCAGCGGAGCGCACCGACCCCGACGGTCACGCTGACGGTCACGCTGACGTCGCGATGGGTCCGTTTGGTGCGCCGGTCTTTGCGTTCGTCGACCAGGCGCAAGCGGCAGTGTCGGCCATGCAAGCGCTGGCGGCCGGCGACACCCGGGGCCTCGATGACGAATCGCTCCTGGGGATGTTCGATGCTGCAGAGCTGATCGACCGCTACTTCGCTTCGGTGCACTTTGCGGTCCTGGCAGAGCTCGACGCCAGGGATCTGACCGACCGCAGGTTCGGCCACGCCCCAGCCACGCAGGCAGGGTGGCGTCACGGAGCCGATCGCAGGCGTGTCAACCGCGACCTGCATTGCTCCGAGCGCTTGCGCCGCCACCTCCCGGCCATCGCCGACGCACTCGCTCGTGGTGAGGTGCCGGTGGACCGCGTACGGGAGCTCGTCCGTCACCTCAACGACCGCAACCAGGAGACTTTGGGGGAGATGCAGGAAGCACTGCTGGCGATGCTGGGCGCGCGCTCCACGTTCCGCCAGTTCGCGAACGACGTCGAACACGTCGCCCGCCTCGTCGACCAGGACGGAACCGAACCGCCGCTGCCCAGAGATTGCGCCAGCGTGGATCAGTCCGGCGACAAGGTCACCGCAACCTTCGAGATGCACGGGTCGCGCGGTGCCGGATTCGCTCAGCGCTTAAACGCAGAAGCGGACCGCCTGTTCCGAGAAGCGACTGCGGACCACGAGCGCTGCTCCGACTTCGAGGTTCCTCCCCGATCAGAACTGCTCGTGATGGCGCTGGTGAACCTCACCGAGAGCGGCGCCGCGCACCGGTTCTCGGGCTCGCAAGGTGCCGGCGCCGACATGACGATCGTGATTGACGTCGACCAGGAGTCGGTTGGCGCCCTGTTCGCGAACGGAACGCTCCTGCCGGGCAAGAGCGCCACTCGGTGCACCCACGTTCAGCCCACGGGCGGCGCCTCAACCGCGTGTGCGGCCTGCGCCGGTTCCGGAGCGATCGACTGGTCGACTCGGGCCACGGACCTCGCCGGTGCGCCGCTGCGGTACTGCTCGCGCGACTGGGAGATGCTCACCTGCGACGCCACCTACACGTGGATCATTAAGGGCGCCGGTGGTCACCCGATCGCCTGCAAGTCGCAGGAACGCACGGCGTCACGTGCGCAGAGGCGTGCACTCAAGTACCGCGACGGCAACTGCGTGATGGCGGGCTGCGATGCCCCAGCGGAGTGGTGCGACGCTCATCACGTGGTTCGCCACGCCGATGGTGGCCCCACCGACATCACCAACATGGCGCTGCTGTGTCGCCGTCACCACGGTGTGATCCATCGGGACGGATGGGTGATGTCGCTCAACCCGGATCCGCAACCGGGTGACGGCTACTTCGTCATCACCGGACCGTCGGGTGCGGTGCTGCAGTCGCAGCATGCACGCGGCCCGGGTGTACGCGGACGGGCCGCAGCGTGATGATGGACGCGGGATCGACCGCGCTCAGGGACGCAGGCTCTGGCCGACTCTGCGCGCAGCTCGACGCGCTACTCGACGACCTTGATGGCGCCGAACATCCCCTTGTTGGCGCTGCCGTGCAGCGAGCAGTAGTAGCCGAACTCGCCGACCTCGTCGAAGGTCACCGACGCCTTCATCCCGGGGTCGAGCTTGTCGACGGGGATCTCGGTGAAGGCGCCTTCTTCGTTCGGGAGCACGTTGTGACGGTTGCGCCCCGTGTTCTCCCAGGTGATCTTGGTGCCCTTCTTCACCTCGATGAACTGCGGCGTGTACACGTTGTCGCTGGTGTCCACGACGGTGTCCTTGCCGGACCCCTTCGTCCACTTCGCTCCGGCAGGCAGCGTGAAGGTCGACGTCGTGCCTCGGGAACAGCTGGCGAGCGCCGCGAGCGCCATCGCGATCAGTGCAACACGGGCGGTCCTGGCTCGCTGGTTCATCACGTCTGGGACTGTATGGTCCTGGCAGGTCCTGTACCAGCGGTGACCAGGGGGTGACGGTGGGATCTTCACATGTGCGCGGGGTTCGACACGCGGTCTGGGGGGCGGTGATCGTCGGTGTCACAGCACTTGCTGTCGTCGGTGGAGCGTGCTCGTCGGACTCGAACGGCAGCTCGGACTCCGGGACTTCGAAGCCCGAACGGGTGACATCGACCAAGGACGGGCTGGAGGCGATCCGGGTCCCGCAGGACCAGAAGACGATCCAGGCGGCGGTCTCCTCTGCGAAGGCGGGTGACCTCGTGCTCGTGGGCAAGGGCGTCTACAAGGAGGCCGTCAAGGTCGAGACACCCGACATCACGATCCGCGGCGTGGACCGCAACGAGGTCGTCCTCGACGGCGAGTTCAAGCTGGAGAACGGCATCGCGGTGTTCGGAACCGATGGCGTCGTCGTCGAGAACATGACCGCACGCAACTACATCTCCAACGGATTCTACTGGACCGGGTCGCAGCGCTATCGGGGTTCGTACCTGACGGCGTACCGCAACGGGGACTACGGGATCTACGCGTTCGACTCGTACCACGGGCAGTTCGACCACAGCTACGGTGCCGGCAGCCCCGACGCCGGCTTCTACATCGGCGAGTGCTACAAGTGCGACGCCGTCATCAGCGACTCGGTCTCCGAGCACAACGGACTGGGGTACTCGGGGACGAACTCGGGCGGGGATCTCTACATCGTCAACTCGGTGTTCCGCAACAACCGCGCCGGAGTGGTGCCCAACTCGGGCTCGTACGAGCTCTGCTACCCGAGCCGGCAAACGACGATCGCCGGCAACCAAGTCTACGACAACAACATGACCGACGGTCCGGGCATCGACGTGTCGCTGCTGGCCCAGGGCAACGGCATCCTGCCCGCGGGCGCGGTGCAGGTCACGATCACCAAGAACCGGGTGTGGAACCACACACGCACCGGCATCGGTCTGGTGCCGTTCCCCGAAGCCGACGCCCATGACGTCCCCCCGGCGCAGTCGGAGTGGACCACCCCGTGCTCGCAGTCCGCGCCGAAGAAGGCGGCACAGGCGGGGACCAAGACGACGATCGCCCCGGAGAAGTGCGTCGAGGTGAAGCTCATCGGCGACGGTTGCATCGTGATGTGGGACCCGATCGACATCTCGGTCGAGGGCAACGACGTGTCGGGCTCCGGCGTTGCGGATCTGGCGGTCGGCACGGCGGACGTGACGAACTCGGGCCAGTCCACAGAGACCCTTGGCAACTGCTTCTCCAACAACGTCTTCACCACATCGCAGCCAGCCAAGGTCGAACAACTCGCCCCGTGCAGCGGTGAACCGACGGCGACCGACTGGAGCGCGACACCGCTCGATCTGCTTGGTCTCTTCGGTGAGCCGGCCGCAAAGCCGTCGACCGACGCCTACCGGGCCACGCCGGTACCGGGCCCGCAGGAGAGCATGGCTGGGGCGACGACTGCCAAGCCGTTCAAGTTCACCAAGCCGATGGCGATCGACTTGGCATCCATCCAACTCCCGGCGGCGCCCACCGGTGGCTGACGGCCCTGACACCCCAGGCGGTGCCACCGTTCGCCGCGCCGGCCGTTCTGGGCTGATCGTTGCGGTGGTCTTGGTCTCGGTGCTGGTGTCGGTGGCCGTCGCCGCTGTCCAGTGGAGCGGGTCTGGCGGGTCAGGGGTGTCCGGGATGCACGGCATGTCAGGGATGTCCCGCGATTCGATGCCGCTCGCGGATCCGCCGCGGTGGGCCGACGGCACGTTGGCGGTTCCCACTCGGTACCTGGGGCCGCAGGGTGGGGTGGGGCAGTTCGTCGCGGCGTGCCGCTACTCGCACTCGGGTGAGGTCGACCCGATCGTGTTCCCCGGAACAGTCGGTCGCTCGCACCGCCACGACTTCTACGGTGCGACGAACACCGAGGAGCACAGCACCCCGGACTCGTTGCGTGCCGGTGGGACCACCTGCGACAAACCCGGCGACGACGCGGCCTACTGGCAGCCCACGCTGTGGAACGGCGACACCGTCGTCGTTCCGACCCGGATCCACGCGTACTACAGGGCCGCCCCCGGCATCGACCCCACGAAGGTCGTCGCGTTCCCCGATGGGCTGAAGATGCTCGCCGGGGACCCGTTCGCCGACGGGTCCTCTGCCGCTTCGGTCGAGGCTGCGGGGTGGACGTGCGGCGCACGCACGGACCTGTTGGCCGAACCGCCGAGCTGCCCGGCGACGGCACCGCTTGCGATGGTGTTGACGTTCCCCGACTGCTGGGACGGCGAGCACGCCGATGTGGTCGGCCACCGCGACCACATGACCTACTCGCGCAACGGTGCATGCCCATCGACCCATCCGGTGTCGGTGCCGCAGCTGACCGTGTCGATCACCTTCCCGATCAGCGGCCCGGGCCACGACCTGCGCCTGGCGTCAGGATCGGTGCACTCGGCTCACGGCGACTTCTTCAACGGCTGGGATTCGTCCGCGCTCAAGGAGCAGATCCGTATCTGCATCCATCGCCGACTCGTGTGCGAGCTCGCCAGCAATCGTCAGGAAGAGTCGTTGTTCCAGACCCGGTGAGCCCGGCGAGCGGTCAGAAGTTGCTGACGACCGCCGCGAAGACGTCGTTGATCGTGGTGGCGTCGGTGGCGGTGTACGCCGTGGCGTTCGACGCCTCCGAGATCCGCTTGAGCTCGCCCGGGTTCGTGTCGCCGCCGTACGCGATGGTGAAGATTCGCACCGGCTTGGAGCTCTCGCCGTCGTTGTGGTCCTTGACGTCGCTCAGCAGCGCGTTGAGCTGCTTGCGGTCATCGGTCGCGTCGCCGTCGTCGTTGCGGCCGTCGGTCAGCACGATGACGGCGTTGATCAGCGACGGGTCGTAGCCGCTCAGCATCTGGTCGTAGGACGCTTGGGTGACCTCGTAGAGCGGTGTGCCGTTGAGCGGCATCAGCGCGTCGACCTGGTTCTTGATGCGTTCACGGTTCGGGCCGATCGGCTGCACCGGCGCAAGGTCCTGATAGGTGGCATCCGCGCTGCCGATGCCGTTGGTGAAGATGCGCACGCCGACCAGGTCCTCGGCCTTGAACTTGTCGAGCCCGGAGATCACGGCTTCTTTGGCGAGGTCCAACTTGGTCGGACCGTTCGGATCGGACGGATCGGCGGGGTCACCCATCGAACCGGATACGTCGATGACCAACATGACTCGAGCCCCCTTGCGCTGTTGCGCCCAGGTATCGAGCAGCTGCACCATCACCTCACCGGTGGGCACCTCCAGCAGGGTCTGCGGTTGGGTGGGGTCGACACCGTTGTCCTTGGTGATCGGTGCGCCGACCGGTACCGCAGGATTGCCCGGGCGGAACCCGAACTTCAGCACCTTCTTCTGGTTCTTCGGCTGCATCACGAAGTCCTGGAACTGCTTGGCAGCGGCGCGTTGCTGGCTGGTCACCCAGTCGGCCTTCAACACGTAGAGCGGGTTGTCGGAGTACAGCGTCCCCTCGGTCGGGTAGATCGCGACGAGTTTGGTGCGAGGCTCGCGGGGCTTCTCGCCCTGGTCGACGACGCCGTCGGGGTTGCCCGCGTTGTAGTCGATGACGGACTTCTCTTCCACGGCCACCGCCGACGCGTAGTTCATGGCGGTGCCCCGGCGATCCGCTCGGAACCAGTTGTTCAGGAACGTCATCGTGATGTCGCCGTAGTGGACCACCGATGACTCGATGTCTCGTCCGTACTGCTGCACCGTCGGGCTCGCAAGGTCCTCGGAGCTCAGCCCCGACGTTTTTGCGGTGGCCGCGTAGGTCTGTGCGATCAGGGCGTGCAGTCCGGACGTGGAGTAGTTCGGGTTGGTCTTGCCGAGCCGGAACTGTCCCCACTCGGGGTGGCCGTAGTCGGCCCAGCCGTTCGCTGAGCGCGACAAGGCAAGGATGTCGGACCAGCCGATGGCCTTGTCCGGCCAACCGAGCGCGGTCGCCATCGGCTCCGGCATGGCGATCACGAGCGGCGTGTTCATGAACGACACCGGGTCGGTCGCCATGGCCGGCTTGCCCTTGGCAGCAAGGCGCTGGTTGAGGATCTGGCCCCACGCACTCGATGCCGGCGACCAGATCACAGGGCGGGGGCCGTCGGTCGCGGTGTCCCAACCGTCGGCGAGTCGCTGTGCCGCAACGCCCGAGGCGACCTTCTGCACCGCGACGTCGATGCAGGTGCCGTCGACCTGCGCGCCGGAGTTGTTGAAGTCTGCAGCGAGGTCGCCGAGCAGCTCGATCTTCTCCGAGCTCACTGCCGCGTCGACTTGGATGCACTCGCTGCGGCGGCCGTTGCCGGAGCCCGACTCGCTCCCGCCGCCGGAGCACGCCGCTGCCACGGTGGCGAACGCCAGCAGTGCTGCGAGCGCGGCGGAGCCCCACACAGGTCGACGTGCTGCCGTTCGGCGATGCGCTTTGGACCTCATGGTGCTCATCTCTTCCACTGCTGCTTCCACTGTTCCCGCAACGCTTGCAATGCTCCCGGTGACGCCAACTTCGATGTCGGCGGCAGCGACGGAGCATCGCCGATGCCGTCCGCGTTCTTGGTGCCGGTGCCCCGCCAACCGTGAGCGGCCAGGATCGTGGCGAGTCGGTCCTCGCCGATGCGGTCGAGCAGATCGCTCACGTCACGGCCCGCGGCAGCGGTGAGCGTCACGTCTGCAGTCACCACAGGTTCAGGGTAGAGGGTGGCGAACTGCGATCCGTTGGCGGTTGCGCTCGGGCTCAGCGCCGACTGCTGCTGCAACGGCGCGGCAACGCTGAACGAACCGGGCTGTGTGAGCAGCACGTTGAGCGGATCGGCGGCGATCGTTGCTGCGCGGACGAGTTGGCTCATGAACGCATCTGCGTCGTCCAGTTCGGCGGTTCCCCAGTCGGTGGTGTGGGACTTGTTCGCCACTGCCTGGTCGAGCGCGACGAGCCCGGCGCCCGAATCGGGTGGAGCGAGGCCGGCCTTGACCGGGCCCCACGTGGCCTTGCCGCCGATGGCGGACCACGACTGGCCCGACGCCTCGCCCAGACACGTCCACGTGACGGGACCGCCGCAGTGAGCGCCGAGTGCGCCGATGCGGTCCTTGGGGCCGACGAAGGCCACCGGGGAACGGCCGAGGACCTTGGACGTGCCGCCGAGCGGGTTGCTGCCCGCAGCACCGCTGCTGGCCCGGTTGGCTCGGTTGTCCTTCACGATCTGGGCCCACGGTCCGGCGGTCAGCCAGGCATCGAATCGCGCCTTGGCGTTGTCGTTGGAGAGCCCATCGGCCGTCGTGCCCTCGGCAAAGATCGACACGTGGATCGAGTCGTCCTCGGCGGCGAGGGCGTTGCACACCTCGGCAAGGTCCGTGCCGCACGTCAACTTCAGGGTGCCACTGGCGTTGGAGTTGGCGGAGTCGGAGCCGTCGATGATCGACGTGCGGATCCACCAGGCCGCACCGATCATCGCCACCGCTGCGATCACCGCGAGGAGGCGCTTCATCCGGGTGCTCCAGCCGCTTCGATCGGTCCCGGGCCAGCGTCAGTGCCATTGCCAGCGTCAGTGCCCGCGTCGTCGGGGTCAGCGGCGTCGGGGAGGTCGACGGGGACCAGCGTGGTGAGCTCGTCTTCGGTCGGCGGATGGCCCAGGGCCATGACCCGCCCCGCGTGGTGGTTGATCGCGGCTTCGAACATGTTGCGGGCAAGGCGGGCGTTGCCGAACCCCTGGCCCCTTGGCGTTGCGTCCAACACCGTGGTCAGCTTGGTGCGGGCGTCGCCGGTCAGCCGGTACTGCTGGCGTTCGCCGATCGAGTCGACGATGGCGACCAGCTCCTCGGTCGAGTAGTCGGGAAAGTGGATCACAGTGGGGAAGCGCGACCGCAGGCCGGGGTTGGCTGACAGCAGTTGGTCCATCTCGGTCGTGTAGCCCGCCACGACCAGCACCACCCGGTCTCGGCGGTCTTCCATGAGCTTGACGATCTGGTCGATTGCTTCACGGCCGAAATCGTTCTCGCCGCCGCGCGCGAGCGTGTAGGCCTCGTCGATGAAGAGCATCCCCTCGTCGGCCTCGTCGAACCGCTCGGTGACGAGCGGGGCGGTCTGGCCCACGTAGCCGGCGACGAGCCCGGAGCGATCCGTCTCCACCAGTTGGCCCCGCTGGACCACCCCGAGCGTGCGATAGATCTGCGCGAGCAGCCGAGCGACGGTCGTCTTGCCGGTGCCCGGGTTGCCGGTGAAGACCAGGTGATGTGATGTGTCGACTGTCGGCAGGTCACGATCCGCCCGCAGCTGCTGCACCCGGAGGAAGTCCGCCACCAGCCGAACCCGGGTCTTGACCTCGGTCAGGCCGACCAGGTCGTCGAGCTCGGCGAGGAGCTCTTCGAGCGGGCGCTTCGGCGGGTCCGGCGGCGGCGCCGGCTCCTGCTCGCCGTTCTCCTGCTCGCCGTTCTCCTGCTCGGTTCGGCTCAGCGCAGAGTCGGGTGGGGTCGTGTGCGCCGGTCGTCCCTCGCGGCTGCGGAGGCCGTCCAGCAGCCGGGTGCGCAGCGCCGAGATCGCTTCGAGCTCCGCCCGGGCCGGGATCACATCCAGGCTCGCGACGACGTGGGCGACGTCGAGGGCACGCTCGTAGTAGCGATCTGCCAGGTGGGTGCCATTGCGGCGATCAGCGTCGAGGAGCAGCCCGAACAGCTCCGAGTCGGACTCGAGCCACTTGCGGTGACCGGCCACGATCGACGAGCCGCGCAGCGTCTCGGGGGTGGCGAGCAGCAGCTGCGAATCCGTCAAGCGGGCACCAAAGGCGTCGATGAGCGCGTTCAGCTCCTCGTCGGTGTGACGGTCGTCCGCGTCGATCATCGCGGTGGTCAGGTTGAGCGCTTCGACCGTCACGTCGTTGTCGAACGTGGCGCGGTCGATCCCGTCGATGGTCTCGGTGGCCTGGTCCAGCGCGGCGCCCACGTCGTCGACGAACGCGCTCACCACCGCGTCGAGAGGTCCAGATGCCACGGCGTTGGAGGCTATCTGTAGCCTTCGGGAATGGCCGTCACCCCGATCCCCGAGCTCGCCCGCCGCTCCAAGGACGCGTCGCGAGAGCTCGCCACCGCGTCGAGCTCCGCCAAGGACGCCGCCCTGCTCGCCGCGGCGGACCTGCTCGTTGCACGCACCGCCGACATCCTCGCCGCCAACGCCCTCGACGTGGCCGGCGCCGAAGCGGGCGGGATCGCTGCGGGCCTGGTCGATCGCCTTCGCCTGACGCCCGAACGCGTGGCCTCGATGGCGTCCGGGCTTCGTCAGGTCGCCGGTCTGGCCGACCCCGTCGGTGAGGTGCTCGACGGGTGGGTCCGGCCGAACGGGCTGCACATCTCTCGGGTGCGGGTGCCGCTCGGCGTCGTGGCGATCATCTACGAAAGCCGCCCCAACGTCACCTCTGACGCTGCGGGTCTGTGCCTCAAGTCGGGCAACGCTGCGTTCCTGCGGGGCTCGTCGACCGCGATCCACTCGAACCTCGCCATCGCCTCGGTGCTGCGCGAAGCGGTGGCCAAGGCCGGTCTCCCCGAGGACTCCGTCATCGTCGTCGACGACACGTCGCGTGAGGCGGCCGTCGAGTTCATGCAGCAGGTCGGCCTGATCGACTGCCTCATCCCCAGGGGCGGAGCGTCGCTCATCGCGTCGATCAAAGAGCACGCCACGGTGCCGTTCGTGATCGACGGCGACGGCAACTGCCACGTCTACGTCGATCGAGCTGCGGACCTGGACATGGCCGAGTCGATCATCGTCAACGCCAAGACGCAACGGCCCTCGGTGTGCAACGCGGCGGAGTCGCTCGTGGTCCACGCCAAGGTCGCAGCGGATCTGCTGGGTCGCCTGGATGTCGCGCTCGCGGACGTGGAGCTCGTCGGCGACGGTCGGGCCCGCGCGCTCGTGTCACGCATGGGCGAAGCCACCGACGAGGACTTCGCCACCGAGTTCCTGGACCTCAAGCTGTCGGTCAAGGTCGTCGACGACCTCGACGCTGCGATCTCGCACGTGAACCGCAACTCGTCGGGTCACTCCGAAGCGATCGTCACGAACGACGTGTCCGCAGCGGACCGGTTCCTGGCTGAGGTCGACGCCGCCGCGGTGCTGCTCAACGCGTCGACCCGGTTCGTCGACGGCGAGGAGTTCGGCTTCGGCGCCGAGATCGGCATCTCCACCCAGAAGCTCCACGCCCGCGGGCCGATGGGCCTGGCGCAGCTGACGACGGCCAAGTACGTCGTCCGGGGCAACGGCCAGACCCGCGGTTGACCCGGCTGACGTGACTGAACTGGCTGGCCCGACTGCACTGGGAACCCTGCGATGACCGAGCTCGAGATCCGACCGCTGCGCGCCGGTGATGAGCCTGCGCTCATGGACGTGTGTCTGCGCACCGGCGACGCCGGTGGGGACGCCACCGGCCTGCTCGACCAGGGCGAGCTGTTGGGCACGTTGTGGTGCATGCCGTACCTGGTGCTCGAACCCGAACTGGTCTCGGTGGTCGCTCAGGCCGGCCAGACATCAGACGGTCAGACGCCGGTCGGCTACGTGCTCGGTGCGCTCGACAGCGCCGCGTTCCACGCTGCTGCCGACGAGCACTACTGGCCCCAGATGCGCGACCGGTTCCCGATCGGTGTTGCTCCCAAGGGTTCCCTCGACGAGCTGATGGTCGCCCTCATCCATGACCGGGGCCACGCGGACGGATCACGTGCCGAATCCGAGTTGGACGAGCGCTACCCGTCGCACCTGCACATCGATCTGCTGCCCGAGGCGCAGGGTCTGGGTTTCGGGCGCCGGCTGATCGAGCGCCTGATCGGTCAGCTCGGCGACCGTGGCAGCAGGGGAGTGCACCTCGGTGTCAGTCGGAACAACGAGCGAGCGATCGAGTTCTACCGTCACGTCGGCTTCGTCGAGTGGGACGGGTCCGAAGACGGCATCAACCTCACGTTCGTGCGCGACATCGGCTGAGCGCAGCGGCGCTCGGGTCAGACCTCGACGCATCACACCTCGGTGACTCGCCCGCTGTCGACGTGGATCGAGCGGTCGACCCGGACCGCGTCCAGCAGTCGACGGTCGTGGCTCACCAACAGCAGGGTGCCGTCGAAGCTGTCGAGCGCCTGTTCGAGCTGCTCGATGGCCGGCAGATCAAGGTGGTTGGTCGGCTCGTCGAGCACCAGCAGGTTGGTGCCCCTCGCCTGGAGCAGCGCGAGTGCAGCGCGGGTGCGTTCACCGGGTGACAACCGACCCGTCGGACTCGCGACCTGCTCGCCGGTGAGCCCGAACTTGGCGAGGAGCGTGCGGGCCTCTGATGTCGGCATGTCGGATCCCGCGCCGCCGCTGTCGGATCCTGCGCCGACGCTGTCGATGAAGGTGTCGAGCAGCGTGCGGTCGCCCTCGAAGGTCGCTCGGGCCTGATCGATCTCGCCGACGCGCACCGATGAGCCCAACCCGGCGGTGCCCTCATCTGGGTCGATCCGACCGAGCAGCAACCCCAGGAGCGTCGACTTGCCCGCACCGTTGGGCCCGGTGATCGCGAGGCGGTCGCCGCGGTCGACCTGCATGGTGACCGGCCCGAGGGTGAACTCGCCGCGGCGCACCACTGCGGCCGACGAGGTCGCGACGACCTGACCAGACGGCGGTGCCCCGGCGATGGAGAACTGCAGCTCCCACTCCTTGCGGGGCTCGTCGACCACCTCGAGCCGTTCGATCGCCTTGTCGGTCCGGCGGGCCTTCGCTGCGATCTTCTCCGACGTCGCCACGTTGTGGTGGCGGATGAACTTGTCGCGTTCGGAACGATCCTTGCGGGCAGTGCCGGCACCCTTGTCGGCCCAACCCCGTTGCATGCGGGCCCGTTCCGTGAGCGAGCCGACGGTGTCGGCGTACTCGTCGTAGCGCTCCCGTGCGTGTTGGCGGGCGAGCGCCCGTTCGGCCAGATAGGACTCATAGCCGCCGCCGTAGAGGTTCCAGGTGTTCTGGTGTCGATCGAGCTCCAGCACGGCGGTGGCGGTGCGGGTGAGGAACTCGCGGTCGTGGCTGACCACGACGATGCCCGCGGTCGCGTCGTTGACGAAGCGTTCCAGCCGTTCCAGGCCGGGAAGGTCCAGGTCGTTGGTGGGCTCGTCGAGCAGCAGCACGTCGAAGCGGCTGAGGAGCAGCGAGGCCAGACCGACCCGGGCGGCCTGTCCTCCGGACAACGTCGTCATCATCTGATCGGTGTCGACGTCGAGGCCGAGGTCGGCTGCCACCTGGGGGATGCGCACGTCGAGGTCAGCCCCGCCGAGCGCCAGCCAGCGGTCGAGCGCCGCGCTGTAGTCGTCTCCGGCGTCGCCAGCGCCGGCAGCGAGCGCTTCGGTGGCCCGGTCGAGCCGGGCCTGTGCGGCAGCGACACCGGTTCGGCGGTCCAGGAAGGCCGACACGGTTTCCCCGGGGACCCGCTCGGTCTCCTGCGGCAGCAGGCCGACGGTGGCGTCAGGTGGTTGCAGCTCGACGGTCCCCGCCGCGGGAGCATCGAGTCCAGCCAGGATCCGCAGCAGCGTGGACTTGCCGGCACCGTTCGGCCCGACGAGCCCGATCACCGCGGCCGGTGCCACCAACACGTCGACGCCGGTGAAGAGGGTTCGGGGCCCGTGCTCGGCGGTCAGGTCGCGGGCCACCAACTGTGCGCTCATGGCGACCCACCCTAGGGACCGTTCTGTTCGTCCTTTCACAACATTTCCGTTGTGAAACGCCGAACAGAATGGGATTGACCGGGCGGTCAAGAGCGTCGGTAGTCTGCGCAGATGAGCACCGAGCAGTCCGATCCGCGCTTCGAGACCGTCGATGACATCCGGGACCGGCTGCGCAAGGTCGACTACCTGTCCGACGAGTCGATCGCCGGCATCGTCTACCTGGCGGACCGCTTGGGCAAGCCGATCCTGGTCGAAGGCCCGGCCGGCACGGGCAAGACCCAGCTCGCCAAGTCGGTCGCCGAGATCACCGGCGCCCGGCTCATCCGGCTCCAGTGCTACGAGGGCCTCGACGAGTCCAAGGCGCTCTACGAGTGGAACTACAAGAAGCAGCTGCTGCGCATCCAGGCATCACGCGGCGAGGCTGAAGCGGGTTGGGACGAGATCGAAGAGGACATCTTCTCCGACGACTTCCTGCTGACCCGTCCGCTGCTCGAGGCCATCCGCGCCGATGACCCCGTCGTGCTGTTGATCGACGAGGTCGACCGCGTCGAGGTCGAGACCGAGGCGCTCCTGCTCGAGATCCTCTCGGACTACCAGGTGTCCATCCCCGAGCTCGGCACGATCACCGCCAAGCAGATCCCGATGGTGTTCCTGACGTCGAACAACACCCGTGAGCTCTCCGAGGCGCTCAAGCGTCGCTGCCTCTACCTGCACGTCGACTACCCCGACATGGAGCGTGAGAAGGAGATCGTGCTGACCAAGGTCCCGGGCGTGACCGAGACGTTGGCCGACGAGATCACTCGCATCGTGCGTTCGATCCGCCAGCTGGAGCTCAAGAAGTCACCGTCGGTGTCGGAGACGATCGACTGGGCGCGCACCCTGGTGCTGCTCGGCAAGGACCACGTCGACGCGGAGACCGCGGTGGGAACGATCAACATCCTGCTCAAGTACCAGTCCGACATCGCCAAGGCGACCAAAGAGCTCGCCGCCGATCCGCAGGCGGCGGGACGACCGCCCGCACGGTGAGCGACATCGCTGACCCGACTGCGGATGCGGCCGCTCATGGCGCTGCGGATGAGGCCGCGGCGAACCTGCTCGCAGGCGAGGCGCTCCTCGACCTGCTAAACGGCTTCATCGCGGAGCTGCGCAATGCCGGCTTGCCCGTCAGCCTGACCGAGAACCTCGACGCCATGGAGGCGGTGCGTCACATCCCGCTCGATGACCGCAACGCGTTCAAGTACGCGCTCGCTGCCACCCTGGTCAAGAACCACTCGCACTGGCGAGCGTTCGAGACCGTCTTCGAGGTGTACTTCTCGTTGCGTGGCACCGAGTACTCGATCGGCGACGACGATGGTACGGATGCCGAGCACGAGCTGAGTGACGACCTGAACGGCGAGATGCCCGAGGGTGCCGGCAAGGGCGACGGCTCCGGCGGTCACGGCGACGGGTTGACGCCTGAAGAGCTCGCAGAGGCGCTGTACCAGGCGCTGCTCAAAGGCGACCAGGCCCGCATGCGCGCAATGGCGCGCCAAGCCGTCCAGCGCTACGCGGGCATGGAGCCCGGCCGGCCCGTCGGCGGCACGTACTACCTGTACCGCACGATGCGGAACCTGGATCTCGACGGGATGCTCGAGCGGCTCATGGAGCAGTCCCGCGTCGATGCGCCCGAGTCGCTGACCCCGCTCGAGGAGCGGTTGGAACACGACGAGTACGAGTCGCGCATCGACGAGCTCAAGCAGGAGATCGAGGCGGAGATCCGTCGACGCCTGGTTGCTGACCGTGGCGTGAACGCCATGGCCAAGACGCTGCGCAAGCCGCTGCCCGAAGACATCGACTTCATGCACGCGAGCCGCGACGAGATGGCGTTGCTGCGCAAGGCGTTGCAGCCGCTGACGCGCCGTCTGGCGGTCCGCCTGGCACGCAAGCGGCGCCACGGCCGCAAGGGTGCGCTCGACTTCCGCAACACCGTTCGGCACTCGCTCAGCTACGGCGGAGTGCCGGCCGAGCCGAAGTTCAAGTATCCGCGACCGGCCAAGCCGGAGATCTTCGTGATCGCTGACATCTCCGGCTCCGTTGCCTCGTTCGCTCGATTCACGCTGCATCTGGTGCATGCCATCGCAGGGCAGTTCTCCCGCGTGCGCAGCTTCGTGTTCATCGATGGCATCGACGAGGTCTCGCGCTTCTTCGAAGGCGAGGAGGACATCGTCCAGGCGATCCACCGGGTGAACACCGAAGCCGACGTGGTGTGGGTCGACGGCCACTCCGACTACGGCCACGCCTTCGAGGTGTTCTGGAACAAGTGGGGTTCGGAGGTCGGGCCCAAGACGACGGTGATCATCCTGGGCGACGCCCGCAACAACTACCACGCGTCGCAGTCCTGGGTGATCAAGGAGATCCGCCAGAAGGCCCGTCACGTCTACTGGCTGAACCCCGAGCCCAAGGCGTACTGGGACACGGGGGATTCGATCGTCGGCGAGTACGGCGTGCACTGCGACGGCACCTTCGAGTGTCGGAACCTGCGCCAGTTGGAGCGCTTCGTCGACCACCTCGTCTGAGCTGGACCGGGGCGGGGTTCAGGTGATGACGGGGCTCGGGTGACGACGTGGGTCAGGGCAGGTGCGCAATGGCGTCGTCGAAGACGCGGAACAGCGCCGGGCCGGCCTTGTCCTCCCGGGCGAGGACCCCGATGCGGCGGCATCGAGCCAGGACGTCGCGTGCCTCACGCCCCGGCCACGGCCGCGGGAGCAGCTCCGGTGGCAGCAGCGGGTCCATCTCGAAGCACTCGTTGAAGCGGATCGCGATGTGCAGCGCACCGGGCAGGAACTCGTGTTCGGAGATGCGTTCGTGGCGTCGGCGCATGCCCTCGAGCACGTCGGGCACCTTGCGGTAGGACTCGATGAACCGCTCGTAGCGCCGAGCGACCTCGTCGAGGGGCCACAGGCGCGCCACGACGCTCCGCGGGCTGGTGGTGCCTCCGACATCGAGGTCGTCGGTGCTGAGGGAGCTGACGTGCTCGCCGATGCCGAGTCGTTCGGCTTCGTCGGCGACGTCGGAGTCCCAGCGGTGCGGCGACACGTACAGCCCGGGCTGGATGGCCGCGCCGCCGAGGGAACGCAGGTGATCTCGGAACGCGTCGCGGGCGGCCCGTCGGGACTCGGGGATGGCGAACGCGACCAGTCGCCAGCGCCGGTCCCAACCGCGGCCTGCTGCGTCTTGGGCGTATGCGGTCAGGTGCCGCTGCTGAGTGACGTCGAGCGCTGCCTTCCCGGCGTTCGATGCTCGGAACACCGCGTCGCGTCCTTCGCCGTCGCGGATGAAAAGACCGTCGTTGATGAGGCGGCGCATGCAGGAGCGAACGGTCTCGTCGGAGATCCCGCACGCGGCGGCGACGGGGTAGAGCTCCGAGCCGAGGACCGTGCCGTCGCGGTGCGCGAGGCCTAGGACCATCAGCCGGGTGGGGACGCCGCCGTCATTCGGCCCGATGGCTACAGCGTTGGCCGTCGCGTCGGTCGTCTTGTCGTCGGCCGTCTCTGTCACGACCGTAGGGTGTCGCCGTGCGGTGCGAGCTGTCAACCGGGGTACCGTGGCCGAACCGTCCCTGGCCGAACCGCCGGGTGCGGACAGGCGGGGCGGGTCCCGCCGGCTGAGCGAGGGGGCACGCGATGTCGTTGACCGATCGGATCAAGTACAAGGTTGACCGGACCAAGCCTCGGATCACCGAGAGCATCATCTTCGCCCGGCCTCTGCCGCTGATCGCCGACGAGAAGCCGTCAGCGGGCGACGACTTCTCCTTCAAGTGCGTGTTCGATCCCACCGACCGTCACCTGCGCCAGCTCGAGACGCCGGAACGTCTCGAGCTCATGAAGCCCTTCTTCGCCCATGGTGGGTGCGTGATCCTCGGCATCCACAAGCCGACCGATGCGGCAATCTCGAAGATGTGGTTGCTCACGTACTCGCCGCTGCCGTCGGACGCCAAGAGGGGCCTCCTGCCGATCGACCTCGCCAAGGACGAGTGCTTCCTGCTTGACCTGTGGACGCACCCGGACTTCCGTCGGCAGGCCGTCGCGTTCACGATGGCCTACGAGCTCGGAGCGTGCATCGACTTGTACTACCCCTACCTGCGATGGGTCTACGGGTACGCGCACAAGGACAACGAGGCGTCACGTGGGCTGATCGAGCTCATCTACGGCATGTGGCCGATCCAGGAGATCAAGGAGATCGAGATCGGTGACTACTGGGTCAACGTGATCCCCGGCTCGGATCACCCGAAGTTCGGGCCGTTCTCCAAGAAGGGTCGCCACTCGGGCGACGGGTTCCAGATGCCCGGTCGGCCCCGCAGCGGTGAGATGTACCGCGACTACCACCACAAGGACGGCTTCGCGACGGGCGTCATGGAGTCCGAGGTGTCCGACGACTGGATGTGGCCCGGGCCCGAGTGGTTCGACAACGATCACCCCGTCGACGCGAACGGCAAGCCAGCTCGGCCGGAGACCATGCACCGGGAGATCTGAACGACCTCGGTGCAGTCAGATCAGCCGGGGTGCAGTCCAGATCAGCCGGGGTGCAGGTCAGTTCAGCCGGGGTGCAGGTCAGTTCAGCCGGGGTGCAGGCCGCACTCGGTCTTGCCTCGGCCCTTCCACCGGCCGGAGCGAGGATCCTCGCCGGGCGCAACCTTGGACGTGCACGGCATGCACCCGATCGATGGGTAGCCCTGGTTGATCAGCGGGTTCACCGGAACGTCGTGACGTTCGATGTAGTCGTCGACGTCATACGCGGTCCACGTGGCGAGCGGGTTGACCTTGATCAGCCCGCGCACGTCGCGGCCGATGATGGGGGAACCCGCACGGGACTCTGACTCGTCGCGGCGCAACCCCGACATCCACGCGGACTTCCCGGCGAGCGCCCGGTCGAGCTGGCCGACCTTGACCGCCGAGCAGCAGTTCTCGGGGTCGACCTTCCACAGTGCTTCTGCGTGCGGCGCGACGGTCATGATCCGCAGGTTGAGCCCGTAGCGGCGCCGCACGGTCTCCACCGTCTCGAGCGTCTCGGGGAAGTGGTAGCCGGTGTCGATGAAGACGACTTCGATCGCGGGAGCGACCTTGACCGCCAGGTCGATGAGCACGGCGTCCGTCATCGACGCGGCGAGGGCCAGGTGCGGTCCGAAGTTGTCCGCAGCCCACTGCACGACCTTGGACGCGGACGCGCGTTCGAGATCCGCGTTGATCTCCGCGAGCTCAGCGTCGGTGAACTCAGCCGGCGTGAACGGGCCCGGCGCCGGGTCGAGTCCACTCGATTCCGAGGTGACAGGAATGGTGAGCGCCATCAGACCGCGCACTCCGAGTCGCCGATGACCGCTTCGTACGGGCCGGTCTCGCCGTAGTCGACGTAGAAGTCGGGGTTGGCGTCGGGGTCGGGGAACTCATCGAGGTCCTTGAGCGACGCGCCGATCTCCTTGGCGCCGCCGCTGCGCTCCAGCCACGAGATGAACGTCTCGCCGTACGAGCGCTCCTCTGCGTAGCGCCCGATGATGCGCACCGCTGCCTGTGGCGCCGCCTTCGCCGGGAGGCGCAGCGCCTTCTGGCCGAACTCGGCGCGAGCCTGACCGACGTAACCGCCGAGCAGCAGCTGATAGCCAGGGGCGGACTTGCCGTGGGCGCGGCGCTCCGCTCCGAAGAAGCCGATGTCCGCGGCGTGGTGCTGACCGCAGGAGTTCGTGCAGCCGGAGATGTTCGTGCGGACGCCGTCGACCTCGGCGAGCCCGGCGGCTTCGAGCGCTTCGCCGATCGCAGACGCGAGCCCGCGGCTCTGGGTGACGGCCAGGTTGCAGGTGTCAGCACCGGGGCACGCAACGACGTCGCGTGCCAGTTCGGCACCTGGACGCGCCATGTCGATCGCGTCGAGACGGGCGTAGAGGTCCTTGAGCTGGTCCTCGGTCAGGTCCCGGTAGACGAAGTTCTGGCGAGGCGTGATGCGAACCGAGGCGTCGAAGTCGCGGGCGATCTGCGCGATGCCGCGCATCTGCGCGGCGGTGACGTCACCAAGACGAGACCAGGCCATGGCCGACACGGTGCCCTTGGCGGCGCCGCGCACGACGTTCGCCTGCTCCCATCGCTGGTACTCCGTCGTGCCCGTCAGGAACACCGGGGTGCCCTGGCCCACGGCGCTGACCGGACCCGAGTTGGCGGTGCCGGCCGGGGCATCGCCGGCTTCGATGACCTGTGCGGGCAGCCCGCCCGGCCACGACGAGGAGGCCAGCAGGAACCTGCGGGAGGCCAGGATCCGCCGCTGGAGCTCGTCGAAGCCGAGCTCGTCGACGAGCCACTTCATGCGGGCGCGGAGCTTGTTGTTGCGGTTGCCGGCCTGTTCGAAGACCCGCACGCACGCCTCGATGGTCGCGAGCAGGTCCTCGCGTGGCGTGAACTCCTCCAACGCGAGTGCCGGGTGCGGGTTCGCTCCGAGCCCACCGGCGACGAAGACCCGGAACCCGGCTTCTGTGGTGCCGGCGCCGTTGTGGCCTTCGGGGATCGTGCGGTTGACCGCGATGATGCCGACGTCGTTGAACATCGCCTGGCCGCAGTCGGTGTCGCAGCCGGAGAAGTTGATCTTGAACTTCCGGGGGAGGCGCTGGCTGATCGGGTTGCGCAGGAAGTGGCGGAAGGTGGCTTCGGCCCACGGCTGGATGTCGAGCGCCTCATGCGGGCACGCGCCGGCGAGGTGGCAACCCATGACGTTGCGGACGGTGTCGGAGCAGGCCTCCCGAGTGGTCAGGCCGACCGAGGCGAGCTCCCACATCAGCTCAGGGACACGCTCGAGCTGCACGTAGTGGAACTGCACGTTCTGGCGGGTGGTGAGGTGACCCCAGCCGCGGCTGTAGCGCTCGGAGATGTCGGCGAGACGATCGAGCTGATGGGGCTGGATTGCGCCGTACGGCGCTTTGACCCGGACCATCTGGTTGTGGCCGCCCTGCCGCTGGCCGTAGATGCCGTTGGCCAGGCGGAAGACCTTGAAGACGTCTTCCTCCAGCTCTCCCGCCAGGTAGCGGGCGAGCTGGGTCTCGAACTTGCGGATGTCGGTGACCATCGCCGGGTCGACGCCGACTCCGTCCATGGAAGCCGAGCCGTGCTCGTCGATCTCGATCGTCGTCATGTGCGTCCTCGAGGCTGTGCGGGCCGGCCGCTGGAAGGGCTGGCCGCGGGGAGGTGAGCGGTCATGGTTGAAATACGACCGAACCAGTCAAGTTTCTCAAACCCGACCCAGTTGGTCAACATTCCCGGCCGGACCGGCGTTCCGTGATGCCGACGACGCCTGTCCAGGCCCGTTCGGTGTCACGGACCCAGCGCCTCGAGCACGACCTCGCCCCGAGGCGACAGGCGGTAGCCGACCCCGAGGCTCTCGGTGAGGCCCAGGCCCTTCAGCTTTCGGACATCGGTCTTGAACGCCAGCCGCTCGCGGCCCATCTGGTCGGCCAGGTCGCCGGCTCGAACCGCCGGGTGGTCGCGGATCAACTCGAGCACCCGTCGCGTCCAGGCGCCGTGGGTGGCGCGTCGATCCATCCGCTCGATCCGGAGCAGCACGTCGGCCAGTTCGTCGTCGGAGAGGTTGGTGTCGTCGCGCAGGGCGATCCGGGGGTCTTCGCCCTGCACGTGGAAGCGGATCAGGAACAGGTCTCCATCCCGCCGGAGCAACGGCGCGTCGAGCGCGGCGGCGGCCGAGGGCCACCCTGCCGCGACGGCGGCGTCGTCGGTCAGCGTTGCGTCGGTGATCCGGTCGACCGACTCGATCGCCAGCACGCCGACCTGCGTCACCAACGTCCCGCCGGCGCGCACGGTGGGCCTCCTCCACCGCCGGATCGCCGCCGTGGTCCGGCCGTCGGCGATCGCGGCGAGGTCGTCGTTGCGGAATAGCACCGTCGACCCGGTCCGGACCGCCGGTCAGCCCCGCAGGAGCTCGGACACCCGGAACGCCAGGTCGAGCGACTGGCGCCCGTTCAGGCGAGGGTCGCACATCGACTCGTAGCGCAGCCCCAGGTCGTCGTCGAGGAGGTCCTCGGCGCCGCCGAGGCACTCGGTGACGTCGTCGCCGGTGAGCTCCACGTGCACGCCGCCGGGCCAGGTGCCCTCGGCTCGGTGCGCGTCGAAGAAGCCCTTGATCTCGGCGAGGATCGCGTCGAAGTGCCGGGTCTTCTTGCCGCTCGGCGCCGTGAAGGTGTTGCCGTGCATGGGGTCGCAGGTCCACACGACCGGGTGGCCGGCATCGGCGACGGCTCGCAGCAGCGGTCGCAGCCCGTCGGTGATCGAGTCCGCCCCCATCCGCGTGATGAGCGTGAGCCGACCGGGGATGCGCTCAGGGTTGAGCGTCTGGCACAACTCGAGCACCTCGTCGGGCGATGCCGTCGGGCCGACCTTGACGCCGACCGGATTGCCGACGCCTCGGAAGAACTCGACGTGAGCGTCGTCGATGCCACGGGTGCGCTCGCCGATCCAGATCATGTGAGCGGAGCAGTCGTAGTAGTCGCCGGTGAGCGAGTCGCGACGGGTGAGCGCCTCTTCGTAGCCGAGCACCAGCGCTTCGTGGCTGGTGTAGAAGTCGACTTCGTGCAGCGCGGGGACCGACTCGTGGTCCAGGCCGCAGGCGTGCATGAACCGCAGCGCTCGATCGATCTCCTGGGCGAGCTGCTCGTAGCGCAGCGCTTCGGGGCTGGTCCGCACGAACTCCTGGGTCCACTGGTGCACACGGCCGAGGTCGGCGAAGCCGCCCTTGGTGAACGCCCGCAGCAGGTTCAGCGTGGAAGCCGACTGGTGGTACGCCTCGACGAGTCGCTGCGGGTCGGGGACCCGAGCAGCGGCGGTGAACGCGATGTCGTTCACCATGTGGCCGCGGAAGCTCGGCAGCGCGACGCCGTCGACGGTTTCGGTGCCCGACGAACGTGGCTTGGCGAACTGGCCCGCGATGCGACCGACCTTCACCACCGGCACGCCGGCTGAGTAGGTGAGCACCACCGCCATCTGGAGGATGACGCGCAGGCGCTCCCGGATCGAGTCGGCGGAGAACGCTTCGAACGATTCGGCGCAGTCGCCACCCTGGAGCAGGAACGCCTCGCCCGACGACACCCTGGCCAGATCAGCGGTCAGCTGGCGTGCTTCCCCGGCGAACACGAGTGGCGGGTAGCTCGACAGCGTCTTGAGCGTGCCCTCGAACGCCGCGTCGTCGGGCCAGTCGGGTTGCTGCTCGGCGTGGCGATCGCGCCAGGACATGGGGGTCCACGGGGCGCGCTCGGCTCCGGGGGAGGACATGTGGGCCATGGCCGTCAGGCTACCCGGGGGGTGCTTCGCTGCCGAAGCGACAAAGTGCCGTCACAGGGTCAAGCTGCGGTCGAGTCAGGTGCGGTCGAGCCAGAGCGTGCGCCAGGAGAGTGTGCGCTAGGAGTGTGCGCCAGTCAGGCCGGCATGGCTTCGAGCGCACGGTCGCGGACCGTCGTCACTGCTCGCTTGACCAGACGTCGTGCGGCTTCGGCGGTCACGCCGAGGTCGTCGCCGACCTCCCGGTAGCTGCGGCGCCGGCCGTCGGCGAGGCCGAAGCGCGCCTCCACCGCGGAGCGGGCACGAGGGTCGAGGACATCGAGCAACCCGTGCAGCCACTCGCTGTGCTCGGCGTTCAGCAGCTCATCTTCCGGGCTCGGACGGTTGTCGGCGAGCAGGTCGACCAGCTCGTTCGAATCGTCGTCGCCGACGGTGCGGTCGAGCGAAGTGGGGGTGGTGAGTCGGTGGAGCATCGCGTTCTCGTCGTCGAGCTCGTCGCCGTCGCCGGACACCGACCGCAGCGCACAACGCAGCGCGGCGGAGCGATCGCCAGGAAGCCGAACCAGCGACGCCTTCTGATCGAGTGCCCGGCCGATCGCCTGACGGATCCAGAACGTCGCGTACGTGGAGAACTTGAAGCCCTTGCGCCAGTCGAACTTGTCGACAGCGTGCTCGAGGCCCATGTTGCCTTCCTGGACCAGGTCGAGCAGCTCCATGCCGGGCGGCAGCGGGTAGCGGCGTGCGACGCTGACCACCAGGCGGAGGTTCGCTCGGATGAAGCGGTCCTTGGCGGCGGCGGCCGCTGCAATCTGTCGGTCCAGGTCGCGTCCCCGTTCGCCGGCGGCCTTGCGGCGGCGTGCCTCGACGCCCGCTTCGATGGTGCGTGACAGCTCACGCTCCTCCTCGGCGTTGAGCAGTGCGACCGCACCGATCTCGTTCAGGTACATCCCTACGGAATCGCTCATCAGATTCCATCCCTCTGGTATCAGCTCACTGAACGGCACGGTCGCCGGTCGGGGATTCGGCTGCGTGCACCCCGACCAGTAGTTGATCGGCCGCTCCGGCCAGGAGTTGAGAGGTCGTTCGACTCGTTCGCGACGGTTTCTCAAATCGCCCGCTACCATCCGCCGATGGCCGCGGGGGTGCAGGCACGTCGTATCGGTCTGTTCGGAGGGACGTTCGACCCGCCGCACATCGGCCACCTGGTGCCGGCAATCCGCGCAGCAGAGCAACTCTCCCTCGACGTGGTGCTCATGGTCGTGGCCAACGTGCCGTGGCAGAAGGCGGGTGCCCGGCCGATCAGCGCGGCGGCGGACCGCCTCGCAATGGTGCAGGCGGCGGTGTCGGGGGTCGAGCGACTCGAGGCGAGCGACGTGGAGATCCGTCGCGGAGGCCAGACCTTCACGATCGACACGATCGCCGAGCTGCGCTCGAGCGCACCCGACGATGAGATCGTGGTGATCCTCGGCGCCGACGCAGCAGCAGGACTCGACACGTGGCAGCGGCCCGACGACCTCCGTCGAGAGTGCGAGATCGCAGTGGTGGACCGTCCCGGTGCGTTCGCCGAGGTGCCCGACGGGTTCCGGGTGCTGCGGGTGGAGGCGCCACTGCTCGACGTGTCGTCCACCGACATCCGCCGCCGCGTCGCGGCGGGTAGATCGGTCCGATTCCTGGTCCCGGACGGTGCCGTCGCCATCCTGGAGCGGCGTCGCCTCTATCGTGACGCCCATGACGGCGACCGACAGTGATCCCAGCGCGGACCCCGCAGCACCTGTCGCGCCGATCGTGAGCACGGGTCCGGACGCCGTCACACCGGACGCCGTCACACCGGATGCTGTCGCGCCGGTGGTGCGTCGGCGACGGGCTGAACAGGGCCGTACCGGTCGCGGCGCTCGCGCCGCGTCGCCAACCGACTCGGTCGACCTGACCGACCGCTCCGATCACTTCGACCAGACCGGCGCGCCGGTTCGTCGTTCAGGCGGATCGCGACCCGGTGGCCGTTCGGGTCGCGGCCGACACACCGTGTGGTGGCAGCTGGCGACGACCATGGCGTTCGTGCTGCTCATCGTCGGGTTGGCCTTTGCCGGCTACCGGGCGAGCCGTCTGATCACCGGCGGCAGCGCCGAAAAGGTCACCGATCCGAAGGCGCCGAACTTCGTCGCCGAGGTCCGTCCCACCCCGGTGGACCTCGTCGCGATCACCGCGCCGGACGACTCGCTCGCCGGTGTGCTCATCGTGTCCGGTGCTGCCAAGGGAGGAACGGTCTCTGCGCTGCCGGCCACCATGTCGCCCGGACCCGGCGAAGACGGCTTGATGGCCACGATCGGCGACGCGTTCCGCGATGGTGGTCTGGACCAGCTCCGTTCGGTGCTCGGCACCGGACTGACCTTCGGGTTCACCTCTGCAGAACAGGTCTCATCGGCTGACCTGACGGCGGTTGCCGGGCTGGTCGGACCGGTGACGGTCAAGAACGTCGACAACCTGATCGATTCCCCGGACCGCGGCAAGATCGGAATGGACAGAGCCAAGGAGACGGTGAAGTACCGGGCCGGCGAAGTGGTGCTCGAACCGGGCGACGTCGCCGGCTTCCTCGGGTTCTCTGGGATCGGCGAGTCGCCGGACCGCCAGATGCTGCGCCACCTCGCAGTCTGGGATCAGGTGCTGTCCGGGCTGAAGGGCAAGGACCTGTCCCAGCTCGGAGCCGGAGGTGGAGCGAACAGCGGGTTGAGCGCCGTCGGCGAGCTGCTCACCGAACTCGAGGGGGGCGACATCTCCTACGAGGCGGTGCCACTCGTGGAGGAGCCGATCCCGGGCACCGCCTTCACCTCGATGGTGCCCGATCCGGCGGCACTCCCCGCGTACGTGGCTCGTGTTGTGCCGTTCCCGACGTCTGCAACGCCGGGTCAACGTGCTCGGGTGGAGCTACTGAACGGCACCACCAAGGACGGGGCCGCGTTGCTCGCGGCGCCGAAGGTGGTCGCCGCGGGCGGCGAGATCTCGCTGCTCGGCAACGCGTCGTCGTTCGACGTGGCGACGACCACGGTGCAGTACATGGCGCCAGAGGCAAAGGATGCCGCTGACGCGATCGCCAAGGCGCTCGGTGTGTCGGCAACACCCGCAACTTCAGAGTCGGGCGGCATCGACGTCCGAGTGACCATCGGTGGAGATCGCACAGCATGACGGTGACGCCAACAGAAGAGTCGTTGCGCACAGCGCTCGTCGTTGCGGACGCGGCAGAAGAGAAGCTCGGCACCGATGTGATGGTGCTGCACGTCGGTCCGGTCTTCGGCGTCAGTGAGTACGTCGTGCTCGCAACCGCGGCGAACGAGCGACAGGTGAAGGCGATCGTCGACACGATCGAAGAGAACGTGGCGATCGAGCTCGATGAGCGACCGCGGTCGGTCGAGGGAGCGGACGCTCGACGGTGGGTGCTGCTCGACTACGGCGACGTGGTCGCTCACGTGTTCCTGGCCGAGGAACGCGAGTTCTACCGGCTGGAGCGCCTGTACTCCGAAGCCGCTGCAGTCGCCCGGGACTGACCAGACCAGCTGCGCTGCTGCTGGTTCGCTGCACCTGTGGCCGCTGAGCTCGTCGCTGGGTCAGGACTGTCAGGAATGTCAGGACTGGTAGGGGCGGTCAGGACTGGTAGGGGCGGTCAGGACTGCGGTCTCTTCGGTTGGTCAGGGCGCCGGTGGGCTGGATGACGGTGGGGTGCTGGTGGCTGCGTTCGCCTTGGCGCCGGCGGTGAGGCCACCCCAGAGCACCACGAACCCACCGAGTGCGACCACCGCGCAGAGGGCGGCGATGACGCCCCACGCCGGTGACTTGGTGTCCGACGCGTCCCATACGTCGATGTAGGTCAGCACGGCTAGGACGGTGCCCAGTGTCCCGGCGATGATCATCCAAGTGCCCAGCCGCACCTTGCCTCGGGCAGCGATCGCTGCGGCGCGGGGCGAAGCGCTCGTGGGGTCTGGGGTCGGTGCACTGGACATGAGAGCGTTCTATCGCAGCCCGATGGCCAGAGCCCTCACCCTGATCGGAGGATCTGCAGAGCCGTCATCGAACGCGCGGGTGCCCGCGCGGTCGCGCGGGTGGGTGGCCGAACTGCGTCGGGTGGTGGTTGGTGGGCTGTCGTCCGGGGTCCGGTCCCCGCGCGTCAGGCGGGGACCGACGGTCGTCCGGGTGGTTCGCCTGGCGGTGCCTGCGGTGGGCGGGGCCTGGTCCGGTGCTGGGTGCGAAGCCGGAGCCCGTCAGCGGTGGTGACGACGAAGAACCCGTTGGTGACGCCGGCTGCAGCGTTGCGTTCCATCTTCCAGCCTGAGCGGTGGACGATGCCGTGGTGGTGGCGGCACAACAGGGCGAGGTTGACGATGGCGGTGGTGCCGCCCTTTGAGTACTCGATGACGTGATGGGCGTCGCACCAGCCGGCGGGCGCATCGCAACCGGGGTAGACGCATCCGCCGTCTCGGGCGGTGAGCGCTGTGCGCATCCTGGTGTCCGCGAGGCGGCCACGGTCACGGATCGCGACGGGTTCACCGAGAGCGTCGAGGAGGAGCTCGGAGATGTCGGCGTCGCACATGAGCAGTTGCCATTGCTGCGCGGAGAGCTGCAACCGGTCGCCGTCGGGAGTGGTGACCAACACGTGTTGCGCTTGGGCATCGCCCGGGAGGCGGTGGTGATGACCGCACCCTTCGCAGGCCTCTGCGCGATCGCTGCGATCAGCTTGGTCGCCTGCCGGGTCGGGGTTGGTGAAGCGGAAGCTCGGGTTGTGGACGTCGTAGTGGGTGAAGCGGTCGGTGCCGGTACCGGCGAGGACCGACGCAAGGATCGGGTCGAGTGCATCGACACGGTCGGCGTCGATGATGAGCGAGAGCTTGTTGACCGTCGGCTTGGACGCGGTGACGTCCGCTCCGGCACCGCGGATGATGAGCTCGACGAGAGCCTGTTGACGCAGTTGGGCTCCGGTCGGCATGACGAGTGCAGGGTTGTTGTCGATGTCGGCTTGCCAGCGCCGGCGGAGGGCGGTGACTGCGGCGGTGATGAGCTGGTCGACGGTGATGGCGTTGAGGCCGTAGAGGTTCATCACGATCGCGAGGTGGTCGCCGGATCGGGTGACCGTTGCCGTGGAGTCTTCGGGTTGTGGCTCCGGCCCGTTCTGATCAGCCAGTTTGGCGAGGGTTTGGAGTTGTTGTGCGAACTCCCGGTATCGGGGCTCGGCGTCCGACAGGTCGAGGAGCTCCTGTTGGGCAGCCGCGAGGATGTCGGCGTTGCGGTCGTTGAGCGTGTTCGCGATCAGCTCGGCTCGGTCTCGGCTGAGGTTTCCGGCGCAGAGCGCGTCGAAGACGAGGGGAAGGCGGGTGGCGAGGCTGCGGCCACGGCGGATGGCGGTGAGCCACACGGTGCGGTTCTTGGCGTGGCGTTGTTCTGCATACGCGCCGGTGGTCATTCCGAAGCGGGCGTCGAGCTCGGCTCGGTCGTTGATCGCGATGAGATGACGCATCAGGGTGCCGGTGACGATGCGGTCGACGGATTCGAGGGCGTCGAGCACCCCCAGGCGCTGGTCTGGCGACAGGACGGCGGGATCGATGGTCGACAACGTGCGAGCGGCGTCGAGGAGGCTGGCCGCCGGAGCGGGCGGATCGACGGTGAGGTGGCGAACTCCGGGAAGAGCGAGGCGGTCCTCCACCTGCGAATCGGTGTGGTCGCGCCACTCTGGTGACCATGCCGGCTCGTCGTGCCGTGCGGGTTCTTCGACCGAACTCATGTTCGTCACTGTACGTAGAGGGTGCGACACTCGCCGATGGATCACTCATCTCAGTCGGATCGGACTTCGCAGTCAGCGGCGGAGCGCCTTGCGTTGGGGCGCACTGACGGCGAGCATCGTCGGCAGTGATCCGGCTGGTGGTGACCGATCACGACGTGGTGTTGGGCCGTGCACCTTCAACGAGCAGCATCCACATCGGGTACCTGGGTTCGATCGCTCGAACAGGAGACCTAGCGGCCACCGTCGCGTCGTCCGGCGTCTACGGGTTCTCGGTGACGGGTCGAGACCGTTCCGAGCTCGACCCGTTGGCGGATGAGCTTCGTGCGCATGGAGCGGAGCTGTTCCTGCTCTCGGAAGCGAAGTACGGCGGGTGGAGCCTCATCGTCGCTCCGCCGGTGGTGACGAAGTGGGCAGGGGTCCAGGCGTACTGCGACCTGCGCGGGATCAAGCCCGCCGAGGTGATGGCGGTGGGCGACGGCGACAACGACGTCGCCATGCTGGCGCGGGCAGGGATCGCGGTCGGGGTGCGCGGCGGCACACCCGCGGCGCTGGCAGCGGCCGATCACCTGATCGACGAGCCCAGTGCTCGAGGCTGGGCGGAGATCGTCGACCTCGTGCGCGCCGCGGAACGATGAAGCCCCGGTACCCGCGTCGGGCGGACCCTTCTTTGGACGCACCCTGTCGGGGGTTCGTGTCCGCACCACTGGTGCGTGAACGCAGAATCTCTGGTGCTAGTCTCACGGCATGAGGACGACGGTGCGCCTGGACCCCGAAGTCGCCGCGGCGGCCGAGCGACTGTGCGAGGAACGTCACATCGGCATCGGTGAGGCCGTCAACGAGCTGGCGCGCGCAGGACTCGCCCGCGGTGGTGAATCGCCGAAGCGCTTTCGGCAGCGGACGGCGAGCGTCGGGCTGCGGATCGACGTCACCAACATCGCCGACGCCCTCGAGCTGCTCGACGCATCCGAAGCGAAGGACGAGCGGTGATCGTCGACGCCAACGTGCTGCTCTACGCCGTCGACGAGCAGTCTCACTTCCACGCCGTGGCGCGGACCTGGCTCGAAGAGGCGATGAACGGCACCGAGCGCGTCGGGTTCCCGTGGGTGTCGCTGACGGCGTTCCAGCGCATCATCACCCACCCACGCGCCACGCCGAGCCCGCTCACGCCGGGCGACGCATGGAGCTACCTGACCGATTGGCTCGATGCCGATCAGGCGTGGGTGCCGGCCCCCGGCTCCCGCCACAGCGACATCCTCGGTCGGCTGCTGGTGGACTCAGATCTGCGTGGGAACCTGGTCACCGACGCACATCTCGCCGCCCTCGCCATCGAGCACGGGACCGGCATCTGCTCCTTTGACAGCGACTTCGCCCGCTTCCCCGGACTGCGCTGGATCAACCCCGACCGCAGTTGACGTCACCCGCCCGCATGCGCGTGAGCGGCGCTCGGCGGGTGGTCAGCGCCTCGGTCAGGAGGGCGGATCTGCGGAGAGGAAGGCGGGGATGTCGCGTCGGGCGTGCAGGACTCGCCAGATGTCGATGGTCTCGTCGTCGGGCACGTAGAAGACGAGGTAGGGGAAGCGCTGGAGCGACCAGCTCCGCAGATCCGGAATCTCGAGCTCGAAGGCGAACTGGAGTGACCCGATGAACGGGTGTTGTCGGAGGTCTCGGATCGCCGCTTCGAACGAGTCGACGAAGTCGAGCGCCAATTCCGGGCCGGCCTCGTCGCGGTAGTGGGCGATGGCTTCCTCGACATCGCGCTCAGCGGGAGCCCGAAGGTGCGCGTGGATCAAGTGAGGGCTCAGCTGGCAGCCCGGGCCCGGTCGCGCAGTGACGCGAAGTACGCCGCGTCGGCGTTGGCGGTGACCGGTCCCCGAGCACCTTCGAGGAGCGCGGCGCGAAGCTGCCGCCGCCCGAAGTCCCGCCTGATCAGATCCCGGACGTATTCGCTCGTGGACCCGAAGCTGCCTTCGTTGACCTGGGCATCTACGAACGAACGGAGCTCATCGGGAAGCGACACGTTCATCGTGGACATGCCCACAGCGTACCCGGTTGGCAAGCTTTGCCAATGAGTTGGCGACGCTGTGACCGGGAGTGTGTGGTGGAGCCGATGGGAATCGAACCCACGACCTCTTCCATGCCATGGAAGCGCTCTCCCAACTGAGCTACGGCCCCGTGAGGGCGACACTGTAGCCGCGACCCCCGGCATGCGCGAATCGAGCATGACCGAGCGCGGATCGAGTCGTGATCGAGTCGTGATCGAGCCACGACCCGAGCAATACGGCCGAGCGACCGCGGGCACGCCACAACGGGTTCAGGGCTGCGCAGGCGGCGTCGGTAGTCTGCGCCCCATGTCGTCAGATGCCAGCGCCGACCCGTCGAACGCGCACCAAGAGTCCGACGTGTTGCCCTACGAGCCGCAGGTCATCGAGCCGCACTGGCAGTCCTACTGGCGTGAGCACGGGACCTACGAGGTCGACAACGACGACCCCCGCCCTCGCAGCTACGTGCTGTGCATGTACCCCTACCCGTCGGGCGCGGCGCACATGGGTCACGTCCGCAACTACACCTTCGGTGACCTGCTGACCCGCTACCGCACCATGCAGGGCGAAGCGGTCCTGTCGCCCATGGGTTTCGACAGCTTCGGGCTGCCCGCCGAGAACGCGGCGATCAAGACCGGAGTGCATCCTCGTCTGTTCACCGACGAGCGAATCGAGATGCTGCGCAGCTCGATCACCCGGATCGGCGGCGTGTACGACTGGCGTCGAGAGGTCCGCAGCCACAGCCCCGAGACGATCCACTGGTCGCAGTGGATCTTCCTGAAGCTGTTCGAGGCGGGCCTGGCCTACCGCAAGGCCGCGCCGGTCAACTGGTGCCCAGGTTGTCAGACCGTGCTCGCGAACGAGCAGGTGATCGACGGCCGCTGTGACCGCTCCGGCGACGTCGTCGAGCGCCGCGACCTGGTGCAGTGGTACCTGCGAATCACCGACTACGCGCAGCAGCTGCTCGACGACCTGGAACTGGTGGAGTGGCCGGATCGCGTCGTCACCCAGCAGCGCAACTGGATCGGCCGCTCCGAAGGTGCCGAGTTCGAGATGGCGGTCGTCGATTCCGCCGGCGAACCCCGAGCGGACCTCGACGGCGTGCCGAGCATCCGGGTCTTCACCACTCGTCCCGACACCTCGTACGGCATGTCGTTCTGCGTGCTCGCGCCTGAACATCCGTTGGTGGCCCAGATCACCACCGATGACCGTCGGGCCGACGTCGAGACGTTCGTCGACAAGGTTCGCAACACCGCAGAGATCGATCGGCTCTCGACCGACGGCGACGCGCTCGATCGGGGCTGCTTCACCGGCGCGTTTGCTCGGAACCCCTTCACGGGTGCGCCCGTTCCGGTGTACCTGGCCGACTACGTGCTGGCCACCTACGGCACGGGCGCCGTGATGGCCGTGCCCGGCGAGGACCAGCGTGACTGGGACTTCGCGACCGCGTTCGGGTTGCCGATCCACGCGACCGTCGAACGCCCCGACGGTTGGGACGGCGAGGCGTACTCCGGGCCCGGCGTCCACATCGACTCGCCGGCGGACCCCTCCGCGGTGCCCGGTCCCGACCTCAACGGTCTCGACGTCGACGCCGCCAAGGCCGCGGCGATGGACTGGCTCGAAGCCACCGGATCGGGCGAGCGGAAGGTCAACTTCCGTCTGCGTGACTGGCTGGTGTCCCGCCAGCGGTTCTGGGGTTGTCCGATCCCGATCGTGTTCTGCGAGTCCTGCGGCCCGCGCCCGGTGCCGCTCGACGAGCTCCCCGTCCTCGCACCCGACGACGTCGAGTTCCGCCCGACGGGCCAGTCGCCGTTGCAGTTCCACGAGGGGTTCCTGCACACCACGTGTCCGGACTGCGGCGGACCCGCCACCCGCGAGACCGACACGATGGACACCTTCGTCGACTCGTCGTGGTACTTCCTGCGGTTCTGTGACCCGTGGAGCGCTGACGTCCCGTTCTCCCAGCAGGCCGTGGCCGACTGGATGCCTGTCGACCAGTACATCGGCGGCGCCGAACACGCCGTGCTGCACCTCATGTACGCACGGTTCTTCACCAAGGCGCTGTCGGACCTGGGCGTCGCGCCTGCGGAGCTGCGTGAGCCGTTCACCCGCCTGTTCACCCAGGGGATGATCCGCCTGGACGGATCCAAGATGTCGAAGTCGAAGGGCAACCTCGTCGCACCCGAGGGGATCATCGACACCTACGGCGCCGACACGCTGCGGTTGGCGCACCTGGCGGTCAAGCCGCCCGAGGAGGACGTCGACTGGGAGGACTTCGGGCTGGACGGCTGTGCCCGGTTCCTGAACCGGGTGTGGCGCCTGGCGGAACCCAGCTCCGACCTGGGCACCGATGCCCGCGACGGCGAGCAGGTCGCAGCAGACCTGGCCGTGCGCCGGGCGACGCACCGTCTGATCGTGGACGTCTCGGACTCGTTCGAGCGTTGGTCCTACAACGTCGCGGTGGCGCGGGCGATGGGGTTCGTGAACGACCTGTACCGCTACGTGCAGGCAGACGCAGGGGCGCACCGCGACGTGCTCGCCGGCGCTGTCGACACGCTGTTGCTGCTGCTTGCACCGGCGGCCCCGCACGTCACCGCCGAGCTGTGGCAGCGGCGCGGTGCCAGCGACGGGATGCCGGCACGTCACATCCATGCCGAACCCTGGCCCGTCGCCGACGAGTCGCTCCTGGTCGACGACGTCGTGACCATGGTGGTGCAGGTCGCCGGCAAGGTGCGCGACCGCATCGAGGTGCCCGCCGACGCCGACGACGCAGCCTGCGAAGCCGCAGCGCTCTCCTCGGAGAAGGTGCAGGCGTTCCTCGACGGTGCCACCCCCCGCAAGGTGATCGTCAGGGCGCCCAAGCTGGTCAACATCGTCGCCTGAGAGCGTCCCCAGGCGGATCTTCCTCGCGAATCCTCCGTTCCGCCCGGCTTGCCGTGGGGTGGGGGAGGATGTCATCTACGTAACCTTCTCGTCACCTCAGAGGTCAGTACCTACGTGTTGTCATCCCAATTCTCCAGCGAGCTGTCACTGATCTCCCGCATCGAGTCGGTCGCCGAGCACGGCACCGGCCTCGTCACGTTCGTGGCGGGCGACGATCACGAGACGCTGAACTGGGCGCAGCTGCACTCCGAAGCCCGAGCCGTCGCTGCCGGGCTCCAGGCCCGCGGCGTCGGCCCCGGCGACCACGTGGCGTTGCTCGGACCGACCACCCGTCGGCTGGTGACAGCCATCCAGGCCATCTGGCTGACCGGCGCGGCGCTGGTGACCATGCCGCTGCCCATGCGCATGGGCGCCCTCGATCAGTTCATCGAGCAGACCCGGATGCGGATCCGTCGTTCGGACTCCAAGGTGGTCGTGATCGACAGCCAGCTCGCAGCGTTCGTGGAGCCGATCGCCGGCGATCCGCCGTTCATCGGACTGGACGACCTGTTCGCAGACGACGCACCTGGTTCCGACGACTACGTCCGCCCCGCGAACGACCCTGACTCGTTGGCCGTCCTGCAGTTCACCTCGGGTTCGACTTCGGAGCCCAAGGGCGTGATGCTGCCGCACCGCAACATCTGCAACAACCTCGACGGCGCGTGGATCGCGGCAGAGCTCAGCCACGAAGAGACGATCGTGAGCTGGCTGCCGCTCTACCACGACATGGGCCTGGTCGGATTGCTGACGATCCCCATGACCAAGAGCTGCTCGCTCGTGCAGGGCGCGCCGCAGGACTTCTTGTCGAAGCCGATCCGCTGGATGCGCTGGCTGAGCGAGTTCAACGGGACCGCATCGGCCGGTCCGAACTTCTCCTACGCGCTCGCCGCTCGAGCGCTCAAGCGGGCAGACGACGACTTGGACCTGTCGAAGGTCCGGATGTTCCTCAACGGTGCAGAGCCGATCGACGCGCCGACCTTCCGCCGCTTCTTCGAGGCAGGGGAGCGGTTCGGGTTGGACCCGGGATCCGCGTTCCCTGCGTTCGGCATGGCCGAGGTCTGCATCGCCGGCTGCTTCCCCACGCCGGGCAAGGGCCTGATCACCGACGTGGTCGATCGCCGAGCGCTCGAATCAGAGCAGCGGGCGGTGCCTGTCGATGCGGACGCCGAGAGTGCGGTGGAGCTTGCGTTGCTGGGCCGACCGGTGCCCGGCCTGGAGATCTCGATCACGGATCCGGCGACGGGCGAACCATGCAAGGACCGCCAGGTGGGCGAGCTGCGCATCGCGGGCAACTCGCTGACGGTGGGCTACTACAACCAGCCCGAGGCCACTGCGGAGCTGATCACCGACGGGTGGCTGAACACCGGTGACCTCGCGTACACCGTCGGTGGCGAGCTCGTGGTGTGCGGCCGCATCAAAGACGTGATCATCGTCGGCGGCCGCAACATCTACCCGCAGGACATCGAGGTGGTTGCGGGCGAGGTCGACGGTGTCCGCACCGGCAACGTGATCGCGTTCGGCATCGAGGGCCGCCAGGGCGCCCAGGACATCATCGTGGTCGCCGAATCGAAGGCGACCGATCAGGGTGACGTGGAGCGGGAGGTGACACGTCGGGTGACCGAATCGGTGGGCATCCCGCCCAAGAAGGTCATTCTCGTCCAGGCGGGTTCGGTGCCCAAGACGTCCTCGGGCAAGTTGCAGCGTTCGGCGTGCCGACTGCAGTACCTCGCCGACGAGTTGGATCTGCTCGAACCGGTCTGAGCCCACACCGGGGCGCTGATGGTCGGACCGGCTGAGCTGGTCTGTCGGCGGGTTCGCTGGCCGGAGCGCAACGATCCCGCCGCGACGACCGCCTGTCGGTCTACTGTGACCGATGCCACGCTGGCGGCGGGAGCTGCGGGCGGGCACGGCGGGATCGATCGACCTCGCCGGCAGTCCGTCCGGGGGGTCGGCAATGAGCGCAGGTGAGCTCGCGTTGCAGGTGCGGTCACGGTGACGCGCCAAGCCGGGCTGCTCCACTCCGGACAGCACCACTTCGGACAGCGCATTCCGGGATGGGTGCGCGACGCGGTGCGCACCTTTGGTCCCGCGATCGTGGTCGTCGCCATCGCTCTGGTGTGGTTCCCGATGCCGGTGGGCGGGGTCGTGTCGGGCGTGATCCTCGGCCTGCTCGGTGCGCTGTCGGCGCTCGGGCTCGCGCTCATCTGGCGGGCCAACCGCGTGGTGAACTTCGCCCAGGGCGATCTCGGCACCGTCCCCGCCACGCTGGCTGTGCTGCTCATCACCCTGACCGGCCTGCCGTGGTTGCTCGCCATGTGGCTCGGACTCGCGGCAGCGGTCCTGGTGGGTCTGCTGGCCGACATCCTGGTGATCCGACGGTTCTTCCGGGCGCCACGACTGATCATGACCGTCGCGACGATCGGGCTGTCGCAGATCCTTGCGTTCGCCACGCTGTACCTCCCCGAGCTGTGGGGCGAGGGGCCGGCGATCCGGTCGTTGCCGGCACCGTTCGAATGGCGCGCCGAGATCGGCGGCGTCGTGTTCGACGCCAACGACCTGATCGCCGTCGTTGTCGCCCCACTCATCCTGATCGCCGTCGCGCTGGTCCTTCGACTGACCGACACCGGCGTCGCCGTGCGAGCGGCAGCGGAACGATCCGACCGGGCCGCGGTGCTCGGCATCCCTGTCCGTCGCCTCGAAGCGCAGGTGTGGACCCTCGCGGGCGTGCTGTCGTTCTGCTCGGTCGCGCTGACTGCCGGCGTTGCCAGTCTGCCGTTCGGCTTCGGCCTCGGCCTCACCGTCCTGTTGCGAGCGCTGGCAGCGATGGTCGTCGGGCGGATGACCCATCTCGTGGCGATCACCGCAACGGCGATCTCACTCGGCGTGCTCGAGTCGGGGATCCGTTGGAACACCGGCGAGACGTGGCTGGTGTCGCCGTTCCTCGCCGCGTTGATCGTGATCAGCCTGCTGCTCGAACGGCGTGGCACGGATCGGGCCGACAGCGACGAGGCGTCGTCGTGGCGGGCGGTGGGCGACGTGCGGGCCACGCCGTACCAGTTGGCCCGCCTTCCAGAGGTGCGTCTCGCTCGGTGGGGCGGCGCGCTGGTGGTCGCTGCGATCGTCGTGGCAGGACCGCTCTCGATCGGGACGAACGGCCAGCTCAAGGCGGGCGTCGTGGTCGTGTTCGCCATGATCGCGACGTCGATCGTCGTCCTCACCGGATGGGCCGGGCAGGTGTCGCTCGGCCAGATGGCGTTCGTCGGCGCCGGCGGTGCCGTGGGCGCGTGGGTGATGGTCGAACAGCAGTGGGACCCGATCGTGGCGATGGTCGTCGCCGCCGTGGTGGGTGCGATCGTGGCCGTGCTCGTCGGACTCCCGGCGCTGCGGCTGCGCGGGATGTACCTGGCGATCACGACGTTGGCGTTGTCGCTCGCTGCGTCGGACTGGGTGTTCTCGAACAAGATCGCCGACTGGATCCCCCGCGGGTCGTTCCCGCGTCCGGCGCTGTTCGGTCGGATCGCGCTCGACAGCCCGTTGCGCATCTACTACTTCGCGCTCGCGATGCTCCTGTTGACGGTGGTTGCGTTGCGCGGCGTGCGCAACAGCCGCACCGGACGGGTGCTCATCGCTCTGCGCGACAACGAGGCGGGTGCGACCGCATACGGCGTGTCGACGACCCGCGTGAAGCTGACGGCGTTCGCCATCTCCGGCGCGGTTGCTGCGGTGTCGGGCGTGGTGCTGGTGATCAGCCAGGGCGCGTTCCGGGAGGTCACCTACGGGCCGTGGGAGTCCGTCGACGTGTTCGTCGCCACCGTCATCGGCGGCCTCGGAACCCTGGCCGGCGGGGTGCTCGGCGCGGTGTTCCAACGCGGCTCACAGTGGCTCCTGCCTGCACCCTGGTCCTTCCTGGCCACCGGCTTGGGGGTGCTGCTGGTGCTCGTGTCGATGCCCGACGGCCTGGGAGGACTGGCGTTCCGCATTAGGGACCGCTTCCTGGCGTGGGCCGCTCGACGTCACGGGTTGTCGAGCCTGGCGCTCGACCGAACGCACCTGGGTGCCGACGACGCCGATGCCGTGCTGGCGAACGCCGCAGCGTCGGTTGCCGCCGGGACCTCGACCGATGCCGAGAGCACCGACGCAGATCGCACCGAACCCGATGGCCCAGATGCTGAGAGCAGCGGCGACGAGCCCGCGCCCGAGTCGGAGGCGCTGCGATGAACGCTCCAGTCGATGCAGGCGCACCGGAGTCGGTTGCGGCACCCCGAATCACGTCGGATGACTTCAAGGAGTCGGTCAAGGGCATCGTGTCGCCCAGGCGGTGGGCAGCGACGATGGCACACCCGATGCGCGCCGTCGGCGAGGTCGCGGGCTCCGGGCCGGTGTTCGCGCTGCTCGTCCTGTTCGGGCTGAACTGCGTCGACGAGCTCGACCGGACCGGGTTCGGCATCTTGTTGCCGAACATCCGGGATGCCTTCGGCATGTCGAACACCGGCATCCTGACGCTCGTCGCGCTCACCCTCCTCGGGGCGTTCCTGATGCAGATGCCGATCGCCGTGTGGGCAGACCGCGGCAACCGGGTGCTCATCACGTTGCTCGGCGCGGCGACCTGGGCTGCGTTCTCGATCATGACCGGGATGGCGACGGCGATCTGGATGCTCATCGTCGCCCGTGCCGGGGCCGGCATCGGCCGGGCCGTGGTCGATCCGACCCATTCATCGCTGCTGTCGGACTGGTTCCCTGTCGATCGTCGCCCCGCGGTGTTCAGCTTCCATCGTGCGGCCAACGTCCTCGGGCAGTTCGCCGGGCCGTTGCTGGCCGGCGGAATCGCCTACCTGACCGACTGGCGCGTGCCGTTCCTCGTCTTCGCCGTGCCGACCGTCGTGCTCGTGATCCTGGGCACTCGGATGAAGGAGCCGATCCGAGGCGCCCAGGAACGCCTGGCCGCCGGCGCGTCCCCCGAGGTCGTCGAGACCGAGGAACCGGTGCCGAGCTTCGCCGAGTCGTGGCGACTGCTGTGGAAGATCGAGGCGCTGCGCCGCATCTGGTACGCGGTGCCGTTCCTGGCGGTGTCGCTGATCGGCTTCGTGTCGCTGGCCAGCTTGCTGTACTCCGACGTGTACCACCTCAACGAGCTCCAGCGGGGCTATCTGGCCGCGGTCGTCGAGCCGTTCCAACTCATCGGCCTGGCCGTCGGCGCCCGCCTGGGCACCCGCCTGTTCCTGAAGGACCCTGCACTGATCTTCCGGCTGCTGCGATGGGTGAGCTTCACGGCTGCGATCCTGGCCGCCGGGTTCGCGTATGCACCGACGATCTGGCTGGCGGTGGTGTTCAACATCCTGCTGACGGCGGACCTGGCGATCCTGCTGCCGGGCATCCTTGCAACGCTGAGCCTGGCGATTCCCGCACGGGCACGAGCGGTCGGGTTCTCCGTCGCCTCGTGGTGGGCGATCCCAGGACTCGCGCTCCTGCCGCTCATCGGCTGGATCGGCGACAACTGGGGCACCCGCCTGGGCATGTTGGTGATGACGCCGATCTTGCTCGTCGGCGGTCTGATGATCTCCTCGGGAGGCTCGGTGATCGGGCGCGACATCGACGACGTGTGGAAGTCGTCGATGGCTCGTTCGCAGGCGCTGCTCGATCGTCGTGAGGGCCGGGCGAAGTTGTTGATGGTGAAGGACCTCAACGTCGGCTACGACGGGCTCCAAGTCTTGTTCGACGTGAACATGGAGGTCGCCGAGGGCGAGATCGTCGCGCTGCTCGGCACCAACGGTGCAGGGAAGTCCACGTTGTTGCGCGCCATCACCGGCATCACCGAGGCCGACTTCGGTGCCGTGATCTTCGACGGCCGAGACATCACCCACGCGCCGCCGAACGAGATCGCTGCGCTCGGCGTGGCATCCATGCCGGGTGGCGCCGGAGTGTTCCCCGGGCTGACGGTGAACGAGAACCTGCGGTCCGCCGCCTGGCTGATCCGACGGGACCGGGCGCTGCTCGACACACGGACGGAACAGGTGCTCGACGTGTTCCCGATCCTGCGGGACCGTTTGGAGGACCGGGCGTCGAACCTGTCGGGCGGCCAACAGCAGATGCTGGCGCTCGGCATGGCGCTCCTCGCGCAACCGAAGCTGCTGATCATCGACGAGCTCAGCTTGGGGTTGGCGCCCGTCGTGGTCGGCAAGCTGGCGGAGCTCGTGCGCGACGTCGCTGCATCGGGTACCACGGTGTTGTTGGTGGAGCAGTCGGTGAACGTGGCGCTGGGCATGGCCAGTACCGCCTATTTCATGGAACGTGGTCGGGTGCAGTTCTCCGGTCCTGCCCAAGAGCTTTTGCAGCGCCCCGACCTGCTCCGGGCGGTGTTCCTGACCGAAGGTTCCGTGGCTCAGAACGGTTCTGATCACGATCGTTCTGGTCGCGATGCGACCCGCCCTGGGGTCGCACCGGTGGAGTCCGGTCCAGCGTTGGAGCTCATCGGGCTCACCCGCCGGTTCGGTGGCATCAACGCAGTCGATGGCGTGAACCTGTCGGTCGCCCCAGGCGAGGTCGTTGGACTGATCGGCCAGAACGGTGCAGGCAAGACCACGATCCTGGATCTGATCAGCGGCTTCCAACCGCTCGATGGTGGGCGGATCCTCCTGAGGGGTCGTGACGTGTCGTCGATGTCGCCGGCTCAGCGGTCCAGGGCCGGACTGGGGCGGACGTTCCAGGGTGGGAGGTTGTTCCCCGGTCTGAGCGTCGCCGAGACCGTTGCGGTGTCGCTCGACCGATCCGTTGCGGTGAAGGATCCGGTGAACGCCGCGCTGCGGATGCCCGCCGCTCACGACAGCGAGGTCGCCGTTGGGCGTCGCGTGCGTCAACTGCTGGAGCTGTTTGGGTTGATGGAGTACCGCGACAGCTTCACCTCTGAGCTATCGACCGGCACCCGTCGGATCGTGGAGCTGGCCTGTGTGGTCGGCCACCAGCCATCGGTGCTGCTGCTCGACGAACCCGCCGGCGGCGTGGCGCAGAAGGAGGTCGAGCAACTCGGGATGCTGCTGCGGCGCATCTGCGACGAGCTGGGGTGCTCGATGCTGGTGATCGAACACGACATGACCCTCGTCGCATCCTTGGCCGACCGTCTGATCGCGTTGGAGACGGGGGCGATCATCGCCGAGGGAGACCCGGCGACGGTGCTGTCGGACCCTCGGGTCGTGGCGTCCTACCTGGGCGATGACCGCCTAGCCGTCGCACGGTCCGGAAGCGCCTGAATCCAGCCAGCCAGTCAGCACAGCCAGTCAGCACAGCCAGCAACCGAGCATGGGACGAGGGACGGGAGCATCACATGAAGGCAATGGAGGACCCGCAGGGTTCGAGCAGCAGTGCGCTGCGCAAGTGGGGTCCGCTCGTCGCGGTCGTCGTGGTCGTGGTTGCAGTCGTGGGCCTGCTCCTGAGTAGAGGCAGCAGCGACGACAGCGCGTCGAGCACGACTGTCGCCCCGGGCGGGGGGTCCACGAGCGTGGACCTGCCCAAAGGTGTGGTCTCCTACAGCTCTGCCAAGGCGAACGGCACCGCCGGTGACATCGACTGGGGGAAGCGCTGCGACACCGACACCGGAGTGCTCGCGATCCCGATCTTCCCTGCCCCCGAGTGCTACAAGCCGTTCACTGGCGACAACGGCGGGGCCACGAGCACCGGCGTCACCGCTGACACCGTCAAGCTCGTCGTCTACCTGCCACAGGAGAACGACCCGATCCTGAGCTTCATCTACAAGCAGGTCGGCAACACCGACACGCCGACGCAGATCTTCCAGAGCTATCAGGGCTTCAACCAGATGCTCGCGACGTACTACGAGACGTACGGTCGCAAGATCGAGCTCGTCCGCTACAACGCGACCGGCACGATCTCCGACGCGGTTGCGGCGACCTCCGATGCGGAGACGATCGCCCGCGACATCCAGCCCTTTGCGGTGCTCGGCGGACCCAACCTGACCGAGGCGTTCGCCGACACGCTCGCCGCGAACAAGATCGTCTGCGTCAGCTGTACGCCAGGCCAGCCGAACCAGTGGTACGTCGATCGGGCGCCGTACGTGTGGGACATCCAGAAGAACACCGATCAGAACCTCCAGATGGTCGCGGAGTACATCGGCAAGCAGGTCGCCAACAGGAAGGCCCAGTACGGCGGGGCGGATGTCAACGGCAAGCCGCGCAAGCTCGGCCTGGTTGCGCTGTCCGCATCAGTTCAGGCTGACGAGCTCCGCCAGGGCTTCATCGACGACCTCAAGAAGAACTACGGCGCCGAGATCTTCGACCTGTCGACCTACTCCGATCCGGTGGCGCTCGCTTCGCAGGCGGGCGAGGTGATGGCCAAGATGAAGGCGTCGGGCGTGACCACGGTGATCTTCTACGGCGACCCGCTCGCCCCGCAGGCCTTGACCAAGAGCGCCACCGAACAGGGCTTCTCCCCGGAGTGGGTCATGACCGGCTCTGCGCTCGTCGATACGACGATCTTCTCTCGCACCTATGACCAGCAGCAGTGGGCTCATGCATTCGGGCCGTCCAACCTGTTCGCCCGAACGAACAGCTCGCTGACCGGATCGACCTTCTTGTACAAGTGGTTCTTCAACGCCGACCCGCCTGCGGAGCAGGTGGCCTTGCTGCTGCCGAACCTCCAGCTGTTCTACGCGGCGTTCCAAGGCGTCGGCCCGGCGCTGACCCCGGACGCGATGCGCACGGCGCTGTTCCAGTCACCGATCGTGGACTCGACGGTCCTGACCCCTCAAATCAGCTGGGGCAACCACAAGATCTGGCCGGCCACGGACTACGCCGGCATCGATGACCAGACCGAGATCTTCTGGAACGCCACGGCGACCGGTCCTGACGAGCTCGGCAAGGAGGGGACCGGCATGTGGGCCTATGTCGATGGTGGCAAGCGCTACCTGCCAGGGCAGTGGCCGAAGGGTGAAGCGCAGGTGTTCGCAGACGCTCCGAATCCGGTGACCTTCTACAACCAGCTCCCGCCGGGGATCACGTTGCCGACGTACCAGCCGCTGACGACTCCGAACTGAGGCGCTGCTCGGTCCGATGGCATGGCGGTCTGATGGCCCGGCGACGACGTCAGTCGTCGTCGGGCCGCTGTCGCAGGAACTCCTGCAGCTCGGCTGCGAGCTCGTCGCCCGAGGGGATGCGGTCGAAGTCGAACGTCGGAGCGTCGACCGGTCCGTCGCCGAGGCCCTGGTCGACGAACTCTTCGAGCTGGGTGACCATCGCCTGGTGCTGGGCGTTCTCTCCCACTAGCTCGTCGATGCGGATGCGAGTCGCTGACGCGTCGGCGTCCAGGTCGCCTCTGCCGGTCTGGATGCCGGCGACGTCGGCCAAGCCGTCGAGCAGCGCGATGCTCGCGGCCGGGTACGGCATCGTCGACACGTAGTGCGGCACCTGGGCCCACAACCCGAGTGCGGACAGGCCCGCCTGGTTGCAGTCGACGTCGATCACCGACTGGATGCCGCCGGGCACGTCGAGCGACCCGCGGACATAGCCGTGCAGCTCGTCGGAGAGCTGCGGTGACGATGTGGTCACCGACAGGTTGACGTCGCGGGTGTGGGGGACCGGCGCAGGGTACGCACCCAGGCCGATCACCATGCGGCACTCATACTCGAGCGCCAGATCGACGACGGCTTCGGAGAACGCCTGCCATTCGAAGTCGGGCTCCGCTCCGGTGAGCAGGAGCATGTCCTGGCCGGTCGTGTCGGTCCCGGCGAGCAGCTCGATCGTGGGCCATGACAGACCGGTGATCAGTCCGTTGACCAGGTGCATGATCGGTCGGCGGGCACGGTGATCGAGCAGCCGATCGGCGTCGAAGGTCGCGACGACCTCGGCGTCCGCACCGTCGACCAGCGTCGACATCGCGCTGGCCGCACCCATGCCCGAGTCGATCCAGCCTTCGAGGCCCACGATGAGCACCGGATCGTTGAGCTCCGGGTTGAACACCCGCTCGACGAGTGACATGTCAGCCCACATCCTTTGCAGCAGCGACGGTCATCTGGCCGAGTCGTTCGAGCATCACCTTGAAGCCATCGACCTGAGCAGCGGGCACGTCGCCCATGGCGCCACCGGCGTAACGGGCGTACACGCCAGCGATGATGCAGGTGAGCTTCCAGCAGCCGAACGCCACGTAGAAGCCCAGATCCGACAGGTCCCGCTCCGATGCTGCGGCGTAGCGCTCGACCAGCTCCGCCTTGCGAGGAAAGCCCTCGAGGGCGGTCGGCGACGCCTGCGGCAGGACCGCGTCGTCGCCGGGATCGGACCAGTACACCCACAACAGACCGAGGTCCGCGAGCGGGTCGCCGAGCGTGCAGATCTCCCAGTCGAGGACCGAGATGACCTGGCCGTCGTCACCCAGCATGCAGTTGTCCAGGCGGTAGTCGCCGTGGACGATCGCGGCGCCCTGCTGCTGAGGGATCCTGGCGGCGAGTCGGTCGTGGACCTCGTGGACGACGCCGAGTCCGAGCCCGCCGTCGACCTGGCTGTCCGACGCCTGGAACTGGGAGTACCACCGCTTGAGCTGGCGGGCGATGTAGCCGTCCTTGCGCCCCAGATCGCCCAGTCCGACGGCGTCGACGTCGACGGTGTGGATGGATGCCAGGACATCGACGATCGATTCGCCCGCCCGACGACGCTGCTCGTTCGACAGGGCCTCGGCGTCGGACTGGCCGCGAACGACGCGACCGTCGACGAAGTCCATGACGTAGAACGGTGCGCCGTTCACCGAGTCGTCGCTGCACAGCCCGACCGTCGGGGGCACTGGGACGGCGGTCGGGCCGAGCGCGGAGATGATCCGGTGCTCTCGACCCATGTCGTGGGCGGTCGCGAGCACTTGGCCGAGCGGCGGACGGCGCAGCACCCAGCGTCGGTCGTCGGCGTCGGTGACGGTGAACGTCAGGTTCGAGTGACCACCGGCGATCAGATCGAAGCGCAGCGGCTCGGTCAACGCCTGGACATGGGAGCGGAACCAGTCGGTCACGACCACGGCATCGATGCCATCGGGGGCGCTCATGTCGGCTGCGTTGGGATCGGTCACGCGGTTCGCTGCTTCCGTTCGGAGGGTCGGAGGTCGTCGGGTCGAGAGGGTCGGAGGGCTGTCGGGGTCGGTCAACCACGCTACAGCGGTCGTCGGTAAGCTCGCGGGGCCGCTGCAACCCACTCCGGGAGCTTCTCCCGGCGTCGCAACCCAGGAGTCCGAACGCATCATGGCCGCCCCCATCGACGTCACCGATGCCACCTTCCAGTCCGACGTCGTGCAGCGTTCCAGCACCGTGCCGGTCGTGGTCGACCTGTGGGCCGAGTGGTGCGGGCCGTGCCGAACGTTGGGTCCGGTCCTCGACAAGGTGATCGGGGCGACCGACGGACAGGTCGAGCTCGCCAAGGTCGACATCGACGCCAATCCGGGCGTCGCTCAGGCCTTCAAGGTCCAGTCGATCCCGGCGGTGTACGCCATGAAGGACGGCAAGGTCGTCGACGGCTTCATGGGCGCTCAGCCCGAATGGCAGGTCGCGGAGTTCGTCCAGCGGCTGCTGCCGAACGCGGTGGAGTCCGAGGTGGACCGCCTGATCGCCGCCGGGGACGAGGAATCGCTGCGCCAGGCACTCGCGCTCGAAGCGTCGAACGAGCGGGTGATCGTCGCCCTCTCCGAACTGCTCGTCAGCGCCGATCGCGTCGACGACGGACTGGCGCTGCTGCAACGCATCCCCGAGAGCGCGGCGACCCGTCGGGTCTCGGCGCTCGCACGCACCGGTGGCGCTCCGAGCGACACCGCCGACCTCGCGGAGCGCCTCGACGCACTGCTCGACACGGTCAAGGGTGACGACGACGCTCGCCAGGAGTTCGTGGACCTCCTGGAGCTGCTCGACGACGACGACGCCACCGCGGTGTGGCGACGCAAGCTCGCCGCCCGCCTCTTCTGATCGCAGCACCGTCTGATCGCAGCACCGTGTGCAGCACACAGGTCTGACACACCAGCGGCCCTACCGGGTCGCACGAGACAGGGAAACCGATATCCATGACCGCCACCACCCTTTCCCACTGGATCGGCGGCTCGCTCCAACCTGGTGGCTCCGGCCGATCAGGTGACGTGTTCGATCCCGCCACCGGCGCAGTGACTGCATCGGTGCCGCTGGCGTCGGCTTCGGAGGTCGACGGTGCCGTGGCGGTCGCCGCCGATGCCTTCGCAACGTGGCGCAACGTCTCGATCGCCCGACGGACCGAGATCATGTTCCGGTTCCGGGAGCTGCTCGTTGCCAACAAGGGCGACCTGGCCGCCGCGATCACCGCAGAGCACGGCAAGGTGCTCTCCGACGCGGCCGGCGAGGTCCAGCGAGGGATCGAGAACGTCGAGTTCGCGTGCGGCGCTCCGAACCTGCTCAAGGGTGGCTTCAGCCACCAGATCTCCACCGGCGTCGACGTGTCGTCGATCCTCCAGCCGCTGGGCGTGGTTGCGGGCATCACCCCGTTCAACTTCCCGACGATGGTGCCGCTGTGGATGATCCCGAACGCGCTCGTGTGCGGCAACGCGTTCATCCTCAAGCCGTCGGAGAAGGACCCGTCCGCGTCGATGCTGCTTGCCGGCCTGCTGGCCGAAGCAGGCCTGCCGGACGGGGTGTTCAACGTGGTGCACGGCGACAAGGAGGCCGTCGACGCGCTGCTCGTGAACCCGAGCGTGCAGGCGGTGAGCTTCGTCGGGTCGACCCCGATCGCCCGCTACATCTACGAGACGGGTACCGCCAACGGCAAGCGTGTCCAGGCGCTCGGCGGCGCCAAGAACCACATGATCGTGCTGCCCGACGCCGACCTCGACATGGCCGCCGATGCGGTGGTGTCGGCGGCGTACGGCTCCGCGGGGGAGCGGTGCATGGCCGTGTCGGTCGTCGTCGCCGTCGGTGACGTCGCCGACCCGTTGCTCGCTGCGGTCACCGAGCGGGCCAAGGCGGTGCGCATCGGTCCGGGAACCGACCCCGCATCGGAGATGGGGCCGCTCGTCACCCGGGAGCACCGCGACAAGGTGGCGGGCTACCTGCCCGCGGCAGCGGCCGCCGGCGCTCGTGTGGTGCTCGACGGCCGCGACCAGACCTTCGACGGCGACGGGTTCTTCTTGGGCGTGTCGATCATCGACGGCGTCACCACCGACATGTCCTGTTACACCGATGAGATCTTCGGTCCGGTGCTCGCCGTGTTGCGAGTCGCCGACTTCGACGCAGCGGTGCAAGTGCTCCACGACAACCAGTTCGGCAACGGCACTGCGATCTTCACCCGTGACGGCGGTGCGGCTCGACGCTTCGTCGACCAGGTGCCGGTCGGAATGGTCGGGGTCAACGTGCCGATCCCGGTGCCGGTCGCGGCCTTCTCCTTCGGTGGGTGGGGCGACTCGCTCTTCGGCGACAGCCACATGTATGGACCGGAGGGGCTGCACTTCTACACGCGGTCCAAGGTCGTCACGACCCGGTGGCCGGACCCGGCGACCTCAGCGGTCGACCTGGGCTTCCCCCAGAACCTCTGAACCGGTCGCTGGCCTGCTGAGGAGCGGAGTGATCGACGGCTGACGGCGTCGTGAACACCGGGGAGCGGTCCCCGGTGTTCACCAACGGTGCACAGCCGTAAGGTCATCGGTGCTTCCCCGAGCGCTTCCCCTTCAGGTGCCGGCCCCGCCGGCGTGAGCGTGCGCGCCCCTTGACGGGTCGCACCACGGGGGTGCGCCATGCGCAACCGGCCCAACGACGGTCATTCCGAGGATCTCGCGTACGAAGATCACCATCCCATCGGCCTGCATCCGGTCGGCCTGCATCGTGCGGACCTGCCCCCGAACGAGGTGTCCTCGGTGCGTGATGCAGCGATGGCGGAACTGGGTCGTCCCGGGCCGGACCGCACGCCGTGGGATCGCCTGCTCTCGCTCGTGGCCCAACGTCGAGAGTCCCGCTGGGTACAAGGCGTCGCGCTGGTGCTCGTCGCTGCAGTCGCGCTGGGAGGGTGGGTGTTGCTGCGGCGCTCGCCGAGCGCCTCGGTGGTCCTGCCGCGAGCGTCGGACTCGCCACTCGACTCAGCGGGAGCGAAGGCCCGGAAGTCGACCTCATCCACGGCGGTGCTCGAGCCGACCAACACGTCTGGGACCTCTGCGGTCACCACAGGTGCCGGTGTCACCGTCCACGTGGCAGGGGCGGTGCTGCGTCCGGGCGTCGTCACGCTCGCCTCTGGGGGCCGAGCCGCCGACGCGATCGATGCTGCTGGAGGACTCGCTCCGGGGGCAGATGCCGATCGGATCAACCTGGCGGCGCCGCTCGTCGACGGGGCCCGTCTAGTGGTGCCGCGCGTCGGCCAGCCCGTACCGGCCGAGGTCGTACCACAACTGCCCGCCGGATCGTCGCCGGGTGGAGGAACCGGGGCCAGCGCATCGGCAGGTGCAGTGCCGGCAGGCCCCATCGACCTGAACACCGCCGATGCCGGGCAACTCGACGCCCTGCCCGGGGTCGGCCCGGCAACGGCGGCGGCGATCATCGCCTACCGCGACGAGCACGGTCCCTTTACCTCGGTCGACGGCCTGCTCGACGTCCGTGGGATCGGCGACGCGAAGCTCGACGGTTTGCGGGACCTGGTCGCAGTCGGACGGTGAGCGACGGCGCGCTCCTTGCCGGGGCTGCGGTGGTCGCGCTTTGCGGGTACGTCGGACTCGGACTGTCGTGGTACATCGCTCTGGCCGCAGTGGCGGTGGCGGTCACAGGGTCGGTGCTGTGGCGCCATCCGGTGGCGTTCGTCGCGGCACTCGCGCTCGTCGCGGGGGTGCGGTCGACGCAGTCGCTCGCTGCGCTCGATGCACCGTTGCCTCGCCAGGTCGCCGGCATGGCGCAGTTGGTCTCGGATCCGACGGCCGGCGACTTCGCCACGACGGTGGAGCTCTCGGTCGACGGACGGCGGTGGCAGGCGCAGGTCGAGCGCGCCGACGAGTGGGTGCTGCGACCGCTCCTGACCGGTGACCACGTCGAGGTGGTGGGTCGGCCCACTCCGATGCGGGGCGCTCCCGAGGGGTGGCGTCGCTCGCGTCATCTCGCAGGACGACTGGTCGTGGCGCAGATCGATCGGGGTCCGCCGGCCCGACCTTGGTACCGGTTGGCGAACGGGGTGCACCGGGTGCTCGCCCGCGGAGCCGACTCGTTCGACGACCGTGGACGCGCCCTGTACCTGGGTCTCGTCGTGGGCGACGACCGGGATCAGAGCGACGTCGAGCAGTTCCGGTTCCAGGCGACCGGCCTGGGTCACCTGCTTGCCGTGAGCGGGCAGAACGTCGCGTTCCTGCTGCTCCTGGCCCGACCGCTCCTGTCGCGGGTCGGCCTGCGAAGCCGTTGGTTGCTCGGTCTGGCGGTGCTCGTGGTGTTCGTGTTGGTGACCCGAGCCGAGCCATCGGTGCTGCGAGCGGCGACGATGGCGGCGGTCGCCCTGTTGGGTGCCACGTCGGGTCGTGAGATGTCAGGAATCCGGGTGGTGGCGATCGCCGTCATCGCGCTGGTGCTCGTGGACCCGCTGCTGGTGCGCAGCCTGGGGTTCCAGCTGTCGTTGTGTGCCACGACCGGACTGCTGGTGGCAGTGAGGCCGCTGTCGGAGCGGTTGCGTGGCCCACGCTGGTTCGCCGACGCGTTGGCCTGCACGATCGTCGCGCAGCTCGCGACCGCACCGCTGCTCTTCGGGTTGAACGGCGGGGTGCCGTCGATCGCGACGGTCGCGAACGTGGCGGCGGTCCCGGTGGCCGGGGTGGTGATGGTGCTCGGCCTGACCGTCGGCCTGGTCGCCGGGGTGGTCGTTCAACCGGTCGCCTCGGTCCTGATGTGGCCGGTGCGGCTGTTGGTGGCGTGGATCTCCGGGGTGGCGGAGGTGGGATCCAGGGTGCCGGCACCGCTGCTCGGCACCGCGGCGCTGCTCGCCGTCATCGTGGCGGGCGCACTGCTGTGGTGTCGTCCGCGCTTCGGTGTGGCAGCCCGGCGGTGCATGGCTGTCGGCTCCGCCGTGCTGCTCGTCGTCGCGTTGTGGCCCACGCTGCCGCCCGTCGGCGACGTAGTGGTTTCGGACGGGGTGGCTCTGGTGAACGACCCATGTGGTCGAACCGTGGTGCTGAAGGGGCGGGTCGACGTCGGTGGCACCCTGTCGTCGCTGCAGCGCATCGGGGTGGTCCGGGCCGACGCGGTCGTGGGTCCGCCGGGGCGTTCGACCGTCGAGGTGGCGGAACAGCTCGTTGCCCGGCTCATGGCCGCCGATGAGGGCCATCACAGCTGCGGTGTACCGTGACCGCCCGTGGTCGTCCGTGTGCTCACGTCCCGAGATCAGGTGTCGGCAGTGCTCCCATCGGCAGTGCTCCCATCGGCGGTTCTGCAACATCGGGCGCCATCGTCGCTGACGGACCGTCTGGTCCGGGTCCGTTCCGACGCGGGCGCCGGCGTCGACGCCGTGCTGGAGGTCCGATCCGATGACGGCCCAGTCGCGGCCGTCATCGCTGCCGGTGTGGAGGCGGGAGCGACGGTCATCGTGCTCGACGAAGCGTTGGCGGCCGACCTTGACCAGGTGCGCGACGCCCGCCGTTCCGCCGATGTCGCATGGGCGCTGACCGTCGAGCGAGGTGCCCGATGATCGGCGTCGCTGAGGTGGCCGTGGAGATGTCGGTGAGTCGGGAGTGCTGCGATGAGCAGTGAGATCCACCTGCTGAAGGGCAGCGATCCGGTGCTCCTGAACGACGCGGTCGTCGAGCTGATCGATCGCCTCGTCGGTGACTCGGCCCGCGACGAGGTGCTGGCGGAGTTCTCCGGTGACGACTACGACCTGGGCGCGGTGGTGCTCGCGTCGCAGACGATCTCGATGTTCGGCGATCGGGTGGTGGTCGCTCGCAACCTGGGCCGGTTCGGCACCGGCGCTCGCACCGCCCAGGGCGACGACGACGATGCCGCCGCCGACGACGCGGCCGAGCCCTCGACGACGTCGACGTCCGATGTGTCGATGCTCATCGACTACCTGGGCGACCCGTCGCCCGACGCCAGCCTGGTGCTGGTCTGGAGTCCGCCGAACTCGCCGGGCGTCCGTCGCGGCGCGGTGCCGCGCAAGCTGACCGCTGCGGTCAAGGAAGCCGGCGGGACCGTGTCGGACCACGGGATGCCCAAGGGCAAGGGCACCGCGATGTGGGTCGATGACCACCTCGGAGCGGCAGGCGTCCGCCTCGACCGGGCCGCCAAGGAGCTCGTCGTCGGCCGCCTGGGGGAGGACCTCAGTCGCCTCGACGGGATCCTTCGTGTGCTGGAGGCGACCTACGGCACGGGCGCGGGTCCGCTGGGGCCCGACGACGTCGATCCGTTCCTGGGCGACGCGGGCGGCGTGCCGCCGTGGGATGTCACCGACGCGATCGACAGCGGACGGGTCGCGGACGCGGTCACGAACGTGCGTCGGATGAACCAGGGCGGCGGGCGTCACCCGCTCGCGGTGATGGCGACGCTGAACACCCACTACGGGCGCATGTTGCGAATCGACGGCGCCGGCGTCCGCGACGAGAAGGAAGCGGCATCGCTGCTCGGCATGACGGGTTCGACGTTCCCCGCCAAGAAGGCGCTGACGCAGGCGGATCGCCTGGGATCGGCCAAGCTGGCACGGGCAACCCAGCTGCTGGCCCGGGCCGACGTCGATCTGCGCGGACGGTCGGGTGCCCCGGGGGAAGCGACGTTGGAAGTGCTGGTGGCCCGACTGGCGGCGCTGTCCGGAACCGGAGGCCGCTCAGGTCGGGGCGGGGTCAGCCGGCGGCGTTGACCTTCTTGGCCAGACGGGCCTTGCGGCGAGCTGCGGTGTTCTTGTGCAGCACACCCTTGGCCGCAGCCTGATCGATGCGGCTGATGGCGTCGCGGTAGAGCTCCGTGACGTCGTCGCCGGCGCTGATCGCATCGTCGACGCGCTTGGTGCGGGTCTTCAGTTCGGACCGCACCGCGCGGTTGCGCTCGTTGGCCTTGTCGTTCTGACGGTTGCGCTTGATCTGGCTCTTGATGTTCGCCATGGCGGTGCTGTCCGGTCCTGCTCGATCTTGGCCGATGCTCGGCCGGGGGTGCTTCGTACTACGGGAGGTCGTCGCGGCGCATCGGTGCTTCACCGACGGCCGTTCCGGCGACCCGACAACGATAGCCGCGCTGCGTTACCCAGCGCACCCCGCCGCTGCCAGACTGGTACGCCCGACCGCTCCGACGTGATCGGGACCCACCCCCATGACACAACTCGACCTCATCCGAAACCTTTCGATCATCGCTCACATCGATCACGGCAAGTCCACGCTCGCGGACCGCATGCTGGAGATCTGTGGAGCGGTGGACCCCCGCGACATGCGTGCCCAGTACCTGGACTCCATGGACATCGAGCGTGAACGTGGCATCACGATCAAGCTCCAGTCCGTGTGCCTCCAGCACAAGGGCCACACGCTCAACCTGATCGACACCCCCGGTCACGTCGACTTCGGCTACGAGGTCTCGCGGTCTCTGGCCGCGTGCGAAGGCGTGATCCTCGTCGTCGACGCGTCGCAGGGGATCGAGGCCCAGACGTTGGCCAACTGCTTCCTGGCGTTGGAGAACGACCTGGAGATCGTCGCGGTCCTGAACAAGATCGACCTGCCTGCAGCAGATCCCGACACCTATGCCGAAGAGATCGAGACGGTCCTCGGCATCCCGGCCGAGGACATCTTGAAGATCTCCGCCAAGACCGGCGAGGGCGTCGAGGCACTGCTGGACGCGGTCGTCGAGCGCATCCCGGCGCCGGTCGGCGTGGTCGACGCCCCGTTGCAGGGCCTCATCTTCGACTCGCACTTCGATCAGTACCGCGGCGTGGTCAGCTCGGTGCGGGTGGTCAACGGCTCGATGCGCTCGGGCGCTCGGCTGCGGTTCATGCAGGCAGGTGCCGTCCACGACGCGATCGAGATCGGCGTCCGCACCCCGGACAACCTCGCGGTCGCGGAGCTCGGACCCGGCGAGGTCGGCTACCTGATCGCGGGCATCAAGGACGTGGGCGAAGCTCGCTCCGGTGAGACCGTCACCGACAACGGCCGCCCGGCCGACGCGCCGCTCGAGGGCTATCAGGACCCCAAGCCGATGGTGTTCTGCGGGCTCTACCCGGTCGACGGCGACGAGTTCGAGGACCTGCGAGAATCGCTCGAGAAGCTCCGGCTGAACGATGCCAGCTTCACCTACGAACCGGAGACATCCGGTGCGCTCGGCTTCGGCTTCCGCTGCGGGTTCCTCGGCCTGTTGCACATGGAGATCATCCGCGAGCGACTCGAGCGCGAGTACGACCTGAACCTGATCGCGACCGCGCCGTCGGTCGAGTATCGGGTCATCCGAGACGACGGCGAAGAGATCGTCATCGACAACCCGGCGGACCTGCCGGACCCGGCTGCGATCGCAACCGTCCTCGAGCCGTACCTGCGCACCACGATCATCACGCCGACCACCTACACCGGTGCCCTGATGGACCTCTGTCAGACCAAGCGTGGCGAGATGGTGAAGATGGAGTACCTGTCGCCCGAGCGCGTGGAGCTGCAGTACCGGATGCCGCTCGGCGAAGTCGTCATGGACTTCTTCGACCAGCTGAAGAGCCGCACCCAGGGCTATGCCAGCCTCGACTACGAACCGATCGGCTACGAGCCGGCCGACCTGGTCAAGGTCGACATCCTGATCGCCGGGGAGCCGGTCGACGCGTTCAGCTCGATCATCCACAAAGAGAAGTCCTATGACTACGGCAAGAAGATGGTCGACAAGCTCCGAGAGCTGATCCCACGCCAGCAGTTCGACGTGCCGATCCAGGCCGCGATCGGCGCACGGATCCTGAGCCGCCAGACGGTGAAGGCGTACCGCAAGGATGTGACCGCCAAGTTGTACGGCGGTGACGTGTCCCGCAAGCGCAAGCTCCTGGAGAAGCAGAAGGAGGGCAAGAAGCGCATGAAGCACCTCGGTCGCGTCGAAGTCCCCTCCGATGCGTTCATCTCGGCGTTGCGCCTCGACGACTGACGATGTGCCGGGCCCCGTCGGGCGCTTCGGGGGGAGTCGATCTCCGAAGTGTTTTGGCACTCGCGTAGACTGAGTGCCAATGGCTGCCGACGGACCGCTCGACGATCGCAAGTCCGCGATCCTGCGCGCCGTGGTGCAGCAGTACATCGAGACCGCCCAACCGGTCGGTTCCACCACCGTCGCGGCCCGTCCCGACGTGGCGGTGTCGTCGGCCACGGTGCGCAACGACATGACGGTGCTCGAACGTGACGGCTACCTGGCCCAACCCCATACCAGCGCCGGCCGGGTCCCCACAGAGAAGGGCTATCGGTTCTTCGTCGACGGACTCGGTGGCCCCGATGCCAGCTCCCCGAACGTGCGGGCGGTCAAGGACTTCTTCTCGTCCACCCACGGCGAGCTGGAGCTGATGCTGCGAGAGACCACGCGGTTGCTCTCCAGTCTCACCCAGAGCGCTGCGGTCGTCGTGGGGGA